>BNJT01003258.1_pt1 | contig 32137 bp, 69 predicted proteins | sample 8540491 | NCBI WGS metagenome assembly BNJT01 (sample SAMD00202455, study PRJDB9452) | human saliva metagenome | host: Homo sapiens | reverse complement strand
TTCTAGCGTGTTAAGCAAAAGTGAATACGAGATTGAATACGACTTTACTTTTAGCTGGAGCGGATGAAATCCATGAACTGGTCAACGACTTCAACACGTTGATTATCATTGATGTGGGTATACATATCAAGGGTGATTTGAACATTATTGTGACCGAGTCTATCTGAAATGATTTTGGCTGTAATACCAGCTTCAAACAGAAGAGAAGCATGTGTATGCCTAAATCCGTGAGGCGAAATTTTTTTAAGTTCTTTGTGTTTACAAAAGAATCTGCTAAGTTTCACTTTCATAGTCTGCAGCCAAAAGCCATCCACCGCTATTATTTGTAAAAGATATAATTTGAATCATGGTTGTAAGGCACACCAGCCTGAAAATATTCTTTTATTTGCTGACGTTTCCAGAGTTTCAAAACATTCAGAGTTTCATCATCTAAGGTGATAACCCTCTTACTCCTTTTGGTTTTAGGATCCTGAACAGTTTGTTTTTTGCCAATCACGACAGCCGTGCGAGAAATGCTTAACCGTTTATTTTCAAAGTCAACATCTGACCACATGAGACCGATAGCTTCTCCAGTTCTCAAGCCAGAAAAAGCGAGTAAGTGGAAAAAAGTGTAGTCTACAGGCTTAAAATTTGCTTTGGAAACTTTAAGAAAATTCGGTAGTTCCTGCTTTGTATAGTAGTTTTCTTTGCCCTTTAAGGGTTTATTTTTAGGCTTGATAATCTTGTCTAAGGGATTTGACTTAATGATGTCAAGAGAAGTGGCATACTTGAAAATACGGCTAATGACAGAGTAGTAATTGGAATAGAGGACATAGCGATTGCTTAACTTTATAGCAACCTTCTGACAATAAGCGACACTGATTTGCTGAATCTTCATATCTGTAAAATATGAGTCAATCATAACATTAAGTTTTTTCTTAACGTTCTGATATGTTGTTGGTTTTACAGTACTTTTAAAGCTATCAAGCCATAACTCAGCGACTTCAGCGAAAGTAGGGTTCTGGAAATCCTCATTGTTTGAAAAACCATTTTCTTCAACATCTAAGAGAAGATCACGTTCGGCAGCCTTAGCCTCTTTAATGGTTTTAAAACCACGGCGTGTTGTACGTTTTTCTTTTCCAGTAGCTGGATCTATGCCCAGGTATGTTTGAAAGAGGTATCTAGTCTCTCCTTTTTTTGTAATGTATTTTTTTATCATGAAATGTCCTTTCTTTTCGATTGCTTGCCCGCATAGTTGAAAAGGTGTAGAATTTATGATAAACTATAGTTGTATTTTTTTATCATCTTTTCCATTGCTTGCTTGATGGAAATCGAAACCTCACACTCAAAGTTTAGCGATGGAGAGTGTGGGGATTTTTGTTATTTTCCGGCTAGACGCCATACTGTTAAATCTAGATAATACATCAATTCTTTTTTTCACAGAAATAACTCTCTCAGTTTCGCTATTAAGTGTTTTATAAGGTCCTCCTCTACCTGTAAGGATTGCATCATATCTGTAATTTGGATTAGATATGTATGATGAAATTTGTGATGCGATCATAGCTGAGCAAGTATCCAACAAAGATATTATTCACTAAAACTTTGATAGCATTCTTATCATGTGGATTTGAAGGTTCTGGTAATAGTTGAACATCTACTGTTTTTAATTTATTGTATTTGTAAACAGGTTTTATATGTTTCAAGCATATAAGATTTCAAAGCTCTTATTATCTTTTCCAAAATAATGGACACCGTTGGAAAGAAAATCAGCCGCAATCTCAGCTTCTTCTTGATGATAATTTGTTCCCATTAACAAGAAGTCATCTCGGAAAACAATTGTATCAATCTGTGGACTGTAATTTTTCAATTTTTCTTCTTTTTCTCTCGATTTGTAGTTAAACGGCCAATAATGTAAGTTATAAAAACCTGTAATGAACAAGAAGAAGCCGAGAGGTGGAAATAAAAAAATAGGAAAATTGCACCTAAGACCATTAGAACAATACCAGCTTCTTTATGGTCTTTGGGAGTATGTTACTTTTTACTGTTAGATGACAAAAATAGATTGTTGTTTTTGTGACTACTTTTTTTCTTTCTCTTTTTAGACGGTTTAAGCAAATCAGAAAGTCCAAATGTTGTCTTATGATGAGACCTTGTTATACATGGCTTTCTTGGGATTCTTTATCCATCCCACGCCTTTCTTACCATATCCAGGGATAATAGCTTTTTTTAGCCTGCCTTTTCCATTTGCTAGTAGTTCTAGCTTTTAAACTTTTAGTTAGACTTGGTTTTCTCATTCCTATTTTCATAACTTTCTCCTTTTAATTTTCAATCGGCATGAAGTTTCCGACTATTTTTCCAATAATTCTCGGATCTTCGTCAAATGGTGCGAATTTATCTTTATATTTTTTATTGATAGAGACGAGTCTAAGACCGTCTTTTTCTTTATATACTTTCTTAATATAAGTTTGGCCATCCCAATCAACTGCATAGATAGCACCATCATAGTCAAAACCCGTTTTCTTTGATAAGAACGACCTCTCCATTCATATACTTAGGTTATGGAATCTCCGAAAAACCCAAGAAGCAAAATCATGGTCTAGGTCTTTATCGTAAAAAACAGTGTCATAGTTACCGTCGTTGAAGTATGAGAACCCAGTACCAGCTGAAAGTTTTTCAAAAACACGGTATTCAAAAAGCTTTTCCTCAATCATAATCACTTTATTATTCTGCTCTTTTAATTGTTCATTAGCATAGTTCAGAACTTTTTGTTTTCTTGGAGTCGACAACTTTACAACTTTTTCAGTTATTTTTTGAACAAGAGGGGAAGTAGGGATTTTTACTTCTTTTCCTTCTTGAGTCTTATCTTCTATCAAGTCCGATTTATTAACACCGAAATAGTCTGCAAGTAATTCGATTTTTCCCTATCCGAGGATAAGTTATACCCTTTAACCAATCTCTTACAGTAGTGTACTTCAATCCGAGATCAGAACAGAGCTTATTTCTATCAATCCCTCTGCTACTCATCAAATTTTCTAAGTTCGCAGAAAAAATTTCTTTACTTTTATTATTGCTCATTTTTATTACTCCTTTATATAGTATATATTACGGCAAAAACGCAAAAAAGTAAAGAAAAAAATAAAAAATACAGGGGAAAAACGCAAAAAAACACTTGACATTGCGGTTTAACCGCATTATAATGTAATTATAGTTGAGCTAGTCAATTATAAAAATGATAGAAAGGACAGCAACATGCCAAAAAAATGACTCTTAAAAACATTGCGAACCCTAAAGAACTGGCGACAAGTGGATGCAGCAGAGGCTATTGACGTCTCTGTTGACACTTGGGGAAATTGGGAGCGAGGAAAAACAGAACCTACTGTAACCCAAGCTTATCAAATCGCTACTACTTTTGATGTGTCTATTGATGACATTATTTTTTTACACGACATTGCGGTTTTTAACCGTAATAGAAAATGAGCACTATGAACAACGCAAAAAAGCACCTGACAGCAATCAGGCGCATGCTTAAACAATTTAAACCATTATATCACAAAAATGCTTGCCCGCATAGTTGGAAGGATGTAGAAAATGGAAGGTATAACGTTACAATTACGATTGGACGGCGAAAGCGCTGAATTGTTCACGAATCAATTATTGGCTTTTGCTAAAAAGCAGGTCAAGGAGCAGTTAGAGAATGATCGCATGCCAATCAATCAACAAGCTTTGATGAAGAAGTTCGGCTTTACTCATGGCTATATTAAGCAGTTAGAACGTAAAGGATTAAGATTTCGTAAGCAAGGGAAAGATATTATGTACGATATCAATGATGTTTATGAGATTTTAGAGTTAGAAAAGCAAGTACGAAAATTAAGAGCATAAGGAGAACAAAATGACAGAACCAACTTTATCAAGCCAATTGCTTGGCTTAGTGACGATTTTTATCGGGATCTTTATCTTGATGCTACTGACTGCTAAAAATGAAGAAGAAGCTGAACAAAAAACAGTGATCATCATCGAAGAAGCAGAAGACTTCAGAGAGGTTGCACGAAGAAACCTGAAAAACTGTGATAGAGGCTTCACCTATGATTCCCAACCGCCTGTCGGCCTTCCTTCAACGATTGAGGACGTGCCTCATAGTTTTAGAGAATGCATCGAAGATTATGACAGACTGGCTAGCGACTATCAGGAAGAAGCAAGAAAGAATGACCTTCTAAGAAGTCAAAATTCGAATCTATTAGAAGAAAATGGGCGATTGCTCTATAAAGAAATGATCATGGATTTTCGCCAGAATCCAAGAAAATGGAGGGCAAAGACATGAGTGTTAGTCGCAGTATGAATGAGTTAGAAATTCGTGTCTTAAACATGATTATCAATTGTGCGACCTTCGACTTGCCAATCCAAGCCAGTGAAATTCGTTTAGAAACCGGGCTCTCAAAACGTAAGGTAGAAGAAATCATCGAGAGCTTGCGTGTCAATTTTGGTCATCCTATCGTAGCTAAGAAGATGAAGCCGAACGGATATTACTTGCCACGAAGTGAGGAGGAGCGACAAGCTGGGCTTGCCTATATCGTCGTCAAATCCTAACTGAGCAAAAGAACCTTGCTGCAGTGATGAATGTGGATTTAGAAAAAAATATTGGGGGAATAGCGCATGGTGATGATTTTAGAATACTACCTCATGATACAGTCGCAGAGCAGTCAGTTCTGGGTGCAGTATTTATTTCACCTGACACCATTATTTCGCTGGCAGATGAATTAACTCAGACGATTTTTACAAACCTGCTAACAAGATTGTATTTAAGACCATGTTGTCATTGCTTGAAAAAGGCGAGCCAATCGATGCTACGACAATGGTTTCTGCTCTTACCAATCAAGGTGACATCTCAAATATCGGTGGTATAAACTACGTTGTCGAGTTGGTAAATTCAACACCAACTTCAAAAAATGTGGAGCACTACGCTAAACTCGTAAAAGAAAAAGCAACGCTCCGGAAAGTAATTGCTGACTTGTCAGATTCGTTATCTAGTGCTTATCAAGGTGATGTATCGATTGGTGACATCATTGCTAAAAACTGAAAAAAATCTCTACTGGATATCAGTAATCAAAATGCAGGGACAGGATTTCGTAATGTGGCTGATATCCTTGATACACATATGCAGATAGTCGAGACTCGCTCACAGACAGATGGATTCGTGACTGGTCTATCTACTGGCTTTGTTGGATTGGATAAGATTACAACAGGCCTTCATGAAGGGAATCTTATCATCCTTGCTGCTCGTCCTGCCATGGGTAAGACGGCACTGGCCCTGAATGTCGCTAAGTATGTGTCTACGATTGAAAGAAAAGCCTGCTGTTATCTTCTCGCTTGAAATGGGTGCAGAGGAGCTGATTGAGCGTATGTTGGCATCAGAGGGGCATGGTTGAGCTTATCATTTGAAGACTGGGAATTTGAGTACGGACGAATGGAAACAGCTTGTACAGGCTCAAAATAATCTCTATGATGCGCCTATCTATGTGGATGATACTGCTGGTATTCGGATTTCAGAAATACGCTCAAATGCTCGAAAACTCGCTCAAGAAACGGGTGGCCTTGGTGTCATTATCATTGACTACTTGCAGTTGATTACTGGATCCAGGGGCGAGAATCGTCAACAAATCGTTTCAGAGATTTCAAGGGAATTGAAGATACTAGCTAAGAGTTTGAAAGTACCTGTCATAGCCCTATCACGCAGTTAAGCCGTGCAGTTGAACAAAGGCAAGATAAACGCCCGATGCTAGCTGACTTGCGAGAGTCAGGATACTATTGAGCAAGATGCAGACATTGTAGCATTCTTGTATCGTGATGCTTATTATCAAAAAGAACAAGCAGACAGTCAAGAAGCAAATAACGTAACAGAACTGATCGCGGAAAAAGAATCGGCATGGCAGTCTAGGGACAGTGAAATTGTATTTTCACAAAGAATACACAAAATTTTTCAAGTGTGGAGGGTAGATGGCAGAAGAAGAATGGTCAGCAAGACCATAATGCAAACACAAAAAATTTTTAAGACTACCACTTGAAACTCAGGCCTTGTATGTTCATTTAGTCATCAATTCAGATGATGACGGAATTGTCGAAAGCATTTCCAGTCGTTAGAATGATTGGTGTAAGTGAGGACAGTTTAGGCCTATTGGTTATCAAGCAGTTTATAAAACCACTGAATCAAGACATGGTCTATTTCATTACAGTTTCAACGAACAAAATAAAAATTAGACCAGACAGACACAAACCTAGCATACACAGAGATTTAGCTATTCAACAACTTGGATTAGAAGTTGATGGAAGTAGATTAGTTGAGCCTGGAAAGGTAGTTCTAGAACTTACTGAAGAAGGTCAGACAGTTGACGGACAAGTGACGGACGAATGTCACATAGTATAGATGAAAGTATAGTATAGGTAAGGGGTAGTATAGATAATATCCCTTACAAAGAAATTATCGATTATCTTAATTCAAAGACAGGGAAAAGAAATATAGAGATAATGTTCAGAAGAACAAATCTCTGATTAAAGGCTAGATGGTCTGAAGGATATCGACTAGAAGATTTTAAACAAGTAATTGACAATATGGTTAAGGATTGGTCAGGTACGAAGTACGCGAAATATTTGCGACCAGAAACCCTCTTTGGAACGAAGTTCGATGGTTATTTGAATCAAGGGAATGTTGTTAATCGTGAGAAGAAAAACAGACGAAAAGGCTAGGGTTTTTAGATGAAGCAGTTTAAAACAATTCAGAACCAGAACGGTTCTTGATGATGTCTGTGAAATCCATGGATGCCATCTTTTGGTCTGTTAAGATTCCTGTTAAGGGGTAAGATTGAGGAAATCAGTCAATGTCCTGAATGCGAGAAAGAGAATATCCGACGCTTTGAAAAAGCAACTGAACATGGAGTCTGAAGTTAAAAAGCAAGCTATCAGATACTTACGAGGTCTTTGCTCGCGATAGTATCGTTTCAAACAAGCTGGCCAGCAAGTCACTACATGACTATGAGATTCGAGTTGACATTGATGAGAAATGCTATGAATTTTGTGAAGCGGCTGGAGCGTTGCTATGCGAAAAGGTGAGACTGGGCAATGCTATCATCACTGGACCTTCTGGTGTTGGTAAGAGTCATCTGACCTATGGCTTTCGCTCGATTTCTCAATGAGCAGTTCAAGTCTTATGACGAACCCGAAAAAGCGTGCTCTTTGTGTCAGTAGTGACCTTGTTTGACAAGATTCGTGAAAGCTTTGAGTTTGACAATGGCTTCTCAGAAGCGAAGATGGTCAAGCTACTGTCTGAAGTTGACTTTCTCTTTCTTGGATGATCTTGGGAAAGAGAGTCGAAAAGGCTGACACAAAGGCGGAATGAGTGGGCACATCAGATATTGTTCAAGATCCTGGATAATCGGACCAAATACGATTATCAACACGAAATCTGACTAGTGAAGAGATTAAGGAACTTTACTCGGATGATTTTGAGAACGGTGCTCTCTCTAGTCGAATTTTCGAGGGAGCGACAGGAAAGTGCTTTGTGTATCCAGCCGGGATGAAGGATAGGAGGTATTGATGTTAAATCTCTACTTCGTCTACAACGGGCACTGTCAATTCCTTCTTGGGACGTTTAATAACGTTGATGATCTCATTGAACGTATGGAAGACCATCAATGGGCTTTCTCAGCTATCACTCACCCAAGATTTCAGAAGCATATGGGCAAACGAACAACACGATTCGACTACGGTGCTAAGGATTGTTACTATCTAGCAACTTTTTCAGGAGGAAATAAATGATTGAACTTATTAAAGAATTTGGAATGGCTATTTTATGGATGTTTTTAGGATATTTAATCGGGGAACGTGCAGCAAGAAAGGAAAAGAAAGATGATCAATAATGTAGTGTTAATTGGGCGCTTAACTCGCGATCCAGAATTGCGATACACGCCGTCAAATGTTGCTGTTGCGACTTTCAACCTTGCAGTCAATCGGAATTTTAAAGGCGCAAACGGAGAGCGAGAGGCTGACTTCATTAATTGTATTATGTGGCGTAAAGCAAGCTGAAAAATTTCGCAAATTGGGTTAAAAAGGGTGCTCTTGTTGGAATAACAGGTCGCATCAGACTCGTAGTTATGATAATCAGCAAGGTCAACGTGTCTATGTGACGGAAGTGGTAGCTGAGAGTTTTCAAACTCTTGAGAAGAAAGATAATTCTGCAGAATCAGGCGAGCATGGAAAAACCAGATGCCACCAAATTTTGGAGCAAGTGATCAGATGGATATTTCAGATGATGATTTGCCGTTCTAGGAGGTAGAACAATGCCACAACCTAAAACGTATGCCTTATACAAAGGCGACAAATTACTAGGGATAGGGACAGCACAGGAGTTGGCTGACTTGACGGGTGTATCAGTAAGCACGATCCATTACTACAACACCCCTACCTATCAACGGCACTAAAACCCGGACAGGGCTAGACGATTAATTGCCATTTGAAGAGGGCAGACATCGATGAGGGTATTTGGATGAAATACACTAAACAGGACTTGATCGACGGACTGAAACGTACAATCGAGCAAAACGAAGAGAAGATAATCGAGTATTCGAAGCCGTGTGATGCACGGAAGAGACGGATTCGAGCGCTGGAACAGGGATTTGTTGAGGAAGAGGAATGAAGAATTGAAACAGAAGATAAAGGAGTTGGAAGATGAAACTAGGAGATAAAGTTATATTGTTTGGGATTTATAGATGGTTGTTCTTATGAAACCGCTGGGCAAACAAACTATATTATCGCACTTGAAACTGGTGAGAGAGTTGAGATCCCATTTGGCGGTGCGATTAATGTAGATGAAATTGTTTTTAAAAGACAATATTAAATTAAAAAGACGTTTTTAAAGACAATATTAAATTAAAAGACGTTATCAAACGTATTAAAAGGATTTGATGACGGAACGAAGTCTAAATGGACGTATGATATTTTGAAAAGAACTTGGCAGCGATTTTTGTTCAAAAAAATGTTTCATGAAGCGTATCAGCAAGGTAAACTTGAAGGAGAATGGGTTGGTAATCAATTGAAAGATGCTGATAAGATTCGCCAAGAATTGAATAAACCAGTGATTCCGCAGGAAGTTGCGGATTATATAGAGTTTAAAAGGAAAAACAATTTTTCATGTTTATGGAGCGATGAGAGTGATTGAAGATCGTCACGATAAGAGAGTACCTGAGTGGTTTTACGAAAATAATATCGAAACATTCAGCTCGAGCATGGCTTGACGGCTACGAGGTTGAGGAAGAAAAAGCGGTATTTGGTTAAATTGAAAGGTGTTTCTGAATATGGTTGCTATCTTAATAAAGGTTCATTATCAAAAGAATATTTTTGGAATCAAAAAGCCGAAATCGGTGGGTGCATAACCAAGCACCAAAAAAAGAATTAGAAGAAGATGGCTTCGGCTGGGTGTTTGATTGTCCAGGCGTGGAAGTTGAGGAGGGTGGAGTGATGGCATTAACGCTTGGAAGTAGTATTACTGAGCTTATTCTTGAGAATTGGTAATATTTTAAACTCCTCTGATAACAATACAACAACTTTCGCGCTTGAAATTCCAAATCAATCTTTCTTTTTAGAAATAAATGTAAAACCAAAGAAAAGGAAAAAGAGGTAATGAATCCATATGTTGTGAAAAAAATTATGAGAGATGAAAACTCTGTTTTTGATAAAGACAATAATTACCACAAACAGAAGGAAAAAGAAAGACATAATCCGGTCTTTAAACGAAAGAATTCAAAAAGTAAGGAGGTAATAGATTGAAACGATTCATCGTAATATGGATTCTGCTATCTGCTGGATTGAATATCTGGCAGATGGACAAGATCAGTAATTTAGAAGAGAAGAAGCCGATGATTATCTACAAGGCTGATAATCAAGGCGCTGAGATATTCAGTAAAGTCCTTGAAAAAGGACGACACGGCAAACTATACACGCTTACCATTCGTGACTACAGTGTGTTCGTGGTTACGAAGGACGTGTATGAGAAAGTGAAAGTCGGGGGATGAGTTGAGGTTATGAAATTTCTTGATCCATTCCGCAGGTATCAGTGGATTTCGTCTTGGAATGGAGTCTGCCGGTCATGAATGTGTTGGTTTTTGCAGAAATTGACAAATTCGCAAGAGCTGAGTTATAAGGCTATACACGACACGAGGGAGAAATTGAATTACATGACATCACAGCAGTATCAGATGAGTCTATTCGAGGAATCGGACGTGTGGACATTATCTGTGGAGGATTTCCGTGTCAGGCTTTCTCAATTGCAGGAAACAGACGAGGTTTTGAAGATACACGAGGAACTTTGTTCTTTGAAATTGCTAGGTTCGCATCTATTCTCAGACCTCGATATCTATTCCTTGAGAATGTCAGAGGGACTCCTCAATCACGAAAACGGATTACATTCGAGACCATTATCTCAACCTTGGATGAGCTGGGGTACGATGTGGAATGGCAAGTGCTTAACAGCAAGGATTTCAGAGTCCCCCAAAATCGGGAACGTGTGTTCATTATCGGACATCTTAGAGGAGAATGTACCAGAAGAGTTTTTCCTTTCGGCGGAGAAAGTCAGTCAACTAGTAGCCAATCAGTCGTGAAAATCGGTAATGTCAACCCGTCTGGGAATGGCATGAATGGAGAAGTCTATCAAGCTGACGGCCTAGCTCCTACGCTCACAACGAACAAGGGGAGGGGCAAAAGATAGCTATAAAAATGTAATACTATAAAAACAATTTGGGGTATTACAACCTAATTTTAATCAATGTGGCGTGGTTTACAGAAACAGACGGCATCGCACCAACTATCAGAGCCTATCAAGGCGGAGGTCTTGAACCTAAAATCATTCAGCGTGGTCATGGCTATAATCAAGGAGGAGTGCATGAAATAGCTCCTACACTGACAAGTAATAGCTATCACGAAAATAACCATTTATCTTTTGGCTATCGTGTTCGTAAGCTAACACCTCGTGAGTGTTGGAGATTACAAGGTTTTTCCAGACTGGGCATTTGACAAGGCTCAAGAGGTCAACTCTAACAGTCAATTATACAAGCAAAGCAGGCAATGGCGTGACAGTCAATGTTATCGCTGCAATAGCAAAAGGAGTTAAAATGAACACACTAGAAAATGTCAAGCAATGGTTTATTGACCGTGACTTAGAAAACGGTGGACGATTAGATAAGCAGTCACTCAAGCTAAGTGAAGAGTTTGGAGAGCTATGTGCTGGCTATCTCAAGAAGAATGAGAAAGTGACCAAGGATAGTATCGGAGATTGTGCAGTCGTGATTGTCGGACTTGCCTTGCTGATTAAGGAAGACGTGAATCAGATTTTTGAAGAGTCAGACAAAAATCAGAAAGAAGGATGTGCTTTGCCTGCTTTAACTTGTTAAATGCGAACATCAGTAATTTCAGCTATCGCAGAATTTGTAAACAAGGAAATGTGCAGACATAATCTAGTACGATCGGTTGGTTATCTAAAATCAATCGGCAATGAACTTGGATATGATTTTGATGAATGTTTTGAACTGGCTTATCAAGAAATTAAAGACCGCAAGGGCCGCTGGATTGACAGTACTTTCGTCAAAGAGGAGGATTTGTGATGAACAAAAATAATAGGAATACTTGAATTTAAGGATTTTGATGCATTGGTTGGTGGGAAAATTATGCCTGCATATCTTCGAAGCACTAATCCAAAATGTGCCAACTACAAATAAAAAAATGAGGCCATGAAGGTTACGAAAAGTAGGTATAGAAAAGAGTTCTCTGACAAATATATCTTCAGAAAGGTAGATGAAATCGATGAATGACAACGTAAAACAAACCAAATCACTATCAAGGCTCAAAGGTCTTGAAAGTATTGAAGTGATTGATAACTTCATTGGCAATTTGCCAGGTAAAAGCAACGTGGTGTTGGGGGAATGCTATCAAGTATTTACTGCGATTCCAGAAGAAAAACGGTCTTGAAGACTTGAAAAAAGACTCGCAGAACCTGGATTGGTTGATTGAGGAGATGGAACATGAGAATTAAGACATCAAATGGATCCATCATCAATGTTGACAAAAATAAAACGTAGCATCACGATTGATGGTGTTGAGTATGGTTCAGATTGTCGTGCTTTGGTCTCTAAGCACAGAGATGAGTACAGGGACTATTACATTAATCTTTGAAGGAAAAATGATTTAAAAAGGAGTAAAAACAATGTTTACACAATACGATCACGAAACAGGGAAAAACTAAACTTACAAAAACTTGCAAAAGGTGGCATCATCACGGTTGTTGCTATTACTTCACTTGGAATTTTTCGTCTCACGGCCGTGAAGCGCATCCCAGCTAATACGGTTGGAGTAAAGGTCAGTGCGATCGGAGGCGTTCAGGAAAAACACCCTACAAACAGGCTATCATCTTAAAAATCCCTTTTTATCGATACAGTCTATACTCTATCGACTTCTGTTCAGACGAAGACAATGGAAAAAAATCACAGCACAGACCAAAAAGATGGCCAATGGCTGAATACTAACATTGATGTAAAGTATCGAGTAAATAAAGAGAAAGCTATGACAGTTTTCTCAAATTATACGACTTTGGAAAAATGTCAATGATAGTGTAGTATCTCCAGCAGTACAGCGAGCGATTGAGTCTGTTACAGGTAATTATGATATCTACGATATTCTTGGAAATAAGCGAACAGAAGTCTATGAAGAGATTGACAAGGCGCTAAAAAGAAAAAAATTTGAATCTTATGATCTTTGAATTTGTTTCATTCACAATAACTGATCGGGATGCAGGAGATGAGATTGAAGCAGCAATCAAATATGAATCTGTCAAACAGAAGGAAATTGACACAGCTAAACAGGAACAGGAAAAAAAGCTAAGGTCGAAGCGGATACTAAGAAGGTTCAAGCACAAGCTGAAGCGGATGCTGGTATCATCAAAAGCAGAAGGAGAAGCCAAAAGCTAACAAAGCTAAGTCAGACTCAATCACAGACAACCTTATCCGTATGAAAAGAAGCAGAAGCCAGAGAGAAGCATGGCTGGGTTACTGTTAATGGAGTAGAGTGGCGTGATTACTAATCATGATTAAAAATATAAACGGCATAGAAACGAGGGTGGTGATGCCCTTCTTTCCTGATATAAATGAAATAAAAACGAAGAGAATGCCAAAAGGATTCTAAAAAGGATATCCTCGTTGGAGAAGAGTCGCAAATGACACTGATGGTCAGAAGTGACCACCACCTACTCATTCATGCCACGAAATCCATCAAGCGGGAGAGATAGTCAAGTTGAAAAGAAATTGGCTATACGAAAGATTGATGCAGAGATTGAGCTGGATGCAATTGAACAAGCCGTCAGTAGATTACATGATCCCCTCTATCGTAGGATACTTTTTTTGAGAAGTATCTTCAGTGGAATTGCAAGAAGGATGAAACAATCGCAATGGACTTGTCTCTGTCAGAAAGTTCATATTACGACATCTTGGATAAGTCTCTGATGGCATTTGCAGGAGTTATACCGCAATGGTGAACAGGTTGAGATTTTTGGAGTAAACTTGGAGTTTTTGGGAGTAAATTCGGAGTAAGTTCAGGGTGGATATATGATTTTGTGTGCTAAAGAAATTATATTGTAGAAATTATTGTAAAAGGCAGGCACACCTGCCTTTTCTTACAGTTTGGAGGTGGTATTTTGAGAAAAAGTAGAACCTGTTCGTGAACTCGACGATATTGAACAGAATGAAAGACTTTTAAAATCAAAAAGTGAGCGAAATTATGTTCTGATTATGTGCGGTCTATATTCTGGAATGCGCATCAGCGATATCATACCTCTCCAAGTGAAACAAGTGACAAGTGATAGAATCGAGGTTACTGAAAAGAAAACTGGTAAAAAGTCAAGAGTTTGCTATCAATCCAGAATTGAGAAAAAGCTCTAAATCATTACATAAAAATCAAATGATCTACAAGGATACGATTATTTGTTTCCCAAGCAAAAAGAAGGTTAGAACAGACGGTGTGCGCATCACTCACATTGGAAGAGTTGCAGCTTACCAGATTTTTAAAAACAAGCAGCTGAACATGTTGGCTTGAAGAATATTGGAACTCACTCTATGAGAAAGTCATTTGGCTATCATCATTACAGACAGAAATCAAAATGTAGCGATCTTGATGGAGTTGTTTAATCATTCATCACCAGATATCACACTTGACTACATTGGCATTAAGCAAGATGAATTGGATGATTCGATGATGAATTTTAGCTATTAAATACCTATTTATTTAACACATTGAGAAAATGTAAATTAGTATTTAATAAAAATAGATGTAAGCACTTGCTACGATTGACGTTTAAGGATGTTGATTTTATTTAACAGAATATAAGATATGTTAAATATACGAGGGTGTCAGAGGTTGGAAAACTCCCCCTACATCATAAAATTTTTAGCCCTCCTACTAAAAAGAAAGGCCCTCCCTAGATGAATACCCCCCAGGATAGACCGGACCGGAGTGGTCCTCACAGAGTCGCTTTTGAAAAGAATAAAAGATTATTCTAAAAACCAGAAATACTTGTGGGATTTGTGGGCTACCAGTAGACAAGTCATTGAAGTATCCACATCCTTTGTCACCAGTCATTGACCACATCATTCCAATTAATCGGAACGGTCATCCATCAGACATCAATAACCTACAGCTCGCACACTGGCAGTGCAATAGACAGAAGTCTGACAAAGCTTTATGCTGATGATAAATCAGCAAGTAGTACTGTTGTTGGTAACAGGAACTTGCCACAATCAAGAGATTGGACGAAATATAAATCCTAAAATAAAAATATAATTAAATTATTTTTAATAAAAATATGAATTACCGCATTATTAGATTTCGAGAAAAAAATAGAATAGTATGAGAAAAGTCCTAGCTGAGGGATAGGGAGGGTATCCCCCTCCCACTAGGCGCTCGCGAGCTTCACGCCGTCACTGTACATTTTTTCTCGTGCCAAATCATCACAAAGAAAGGAGAACGGTTTGGAATTAAGAGGTATTGATTATCTTAGGAGGAAGTTGAATCTTTATCGGAGCAGAGTCAATCTGAGATACAAGCATTATGCGATGCAGCACTATGAAGCACCGACAGGAATTACAATTCCTGCACATATCAGGGCGAAGTATCAAGCTGTTCTTGGTTGGGCTGCAAAGGGAGTTGATAGTCTTGCAGATCGTTTGATTTTCAGGGCATTTGCTAACGATGATTTTAATGTTACAGAAATCTTTAATCGGAACAATCCTGATATCTTCTTTGATAGTGCAATTTTAGCTGCGCTGATTGGTTCGTGTAGTTTCGTCTACATTTTCGAAGGGTGAGGATGATGAGGTGAGGTTGCAAGTCATTGAATCAAGCAATGCAACTGGTGTCATTGATCCTATCACAGGGGTTGCTTGTGGAAGGGTTATGCAGTGTTGGCTCAGGATGATTACAATCGTCCGACACTTGAAAGCCTACTTCGAGCCAAATGCTACTCATTTCATTCCAAAAGATGGTAGACCATACTCGGTTGTGAATGAAACTGGTATCCCTTTGTTGGTTGATCATTCATCGTCCTGATGCTGTTCGTCCGTTTGGTCGGAGTCGTGTCACCAGAGCTGGTATGTATTATCAGAAATACGCTAAGCGTACCTTGGAACAGGCTGATATCACTGCTGAGTTCTACTCATGGCCACAGAAATATATTCTTGGGCTTGATCCTGATGCGGAACCTATGGAGAAGTGGAAAGCTACTGTATCAAGCTTGTTGACGATTTCTTCTAGCGATAAAGGTGAGAAACCGAGCGTTGGACAATTTACCACTGCGAGTATGTCGCCTTTTACAGAGCAACTGAGAACTGCTGCTGCTGGATTTGCTGGCGAAATGGGGCTGACATTGGATGACCTTGGTTTCGTTTCAGATAATCCATCATCTGTAGAAGCTATCAAGGCTAGTCACGAGAATTTGCGTTTGGCTGGTCGGAAGGCTCAGAGGTCTCTGGGAGCAGGTTTGCTCAATGTGGCTTATGTTGCTGCTTGCTTGCGTGATGAGTTTCGTTATGCTAGAAGTCAATTTGTAAGAACCACAGTGAAGTGAGAATAGTATTTGAAGCGGATGCGAATACGATGACCATGATTGGTGATGGTGTTGTCAAATTAAATCAGGCATTACCTGGTTACATCAACGCAGAAACCATTCGAGATCTTACTGGTATCGCTGGAGATATGTCAGCTAAACCAGTGGTAAGCGAGGGTGGTTCAAATGGAGAATGATGTTTTACCTGGTATCTTGCAAGAGGGTTCAGGAGAGGTTTGAGAGAGATTTCGGTAAGAGTGAGATTGTCAAAAATGCTTTTGCTGCGCTGAAGGCAAAAAGGCCACTTACAAAACTGCAAATGAGTTTGCGATTGAAATTGGTGATATTCTCTCGAAGGCTCTAGGAGCGTCCCTGAGCACCGAAAAAAATTACCAGACGGAAAAATGTACTACAATATCGCTCAGCGTTTGCTGACGGACGTGCTAGGGACGAAATCACGAGCTTGTGAGTGGTTATGCTAGTGATGTTCAGAAGAATTTGAATGATGAAGCAAAGATTGGTCTCAAAGTGCAAGTTCCTGAATTAAATCTGGATCGAATAGCTGGCATTGTCAATCGCTTTTTCGTCTGAGGAAAAATTTTGAGGGATGTCAGTTGGTTTGCTCGGTGAACCTATTGTGAACTTCACACAGTCAATTATTGATGATAGTATTCGGAAGAATGCCGAGTTTCATGCTAAAACAGGTTTGAGTGCTAGACGATCGGTAGACACTCTACTAGACGTTGTTGCAAATGGTGTGATAGCTTAGTAGGAAATTACATATACGGTGAAGAACCAAATAATTTCTACAGAAGGCATCAGCATTGTACTTGTGTAATTGACTATCATCCTAAAAATGGTAAGGTTCAAAATTCTTGGACTAAAAAAATCAGAAATGAGAGTTCTGATGAATTAGAAAATCGCAAGAGAATGAATATTGATGTGCGTGATAATAATCGCAAAGCAGATATTCAGGAATACAAGAAAATAGTTGATGTTTTAGGAGTTCAAAATGCTCCTATTTCACTAGCAAAGTTTCAGGATTTGAAGTATAATGGTGGTGAGGGATATGAACGCTTAAAAGATGTAGTTTATATCCAGGAAAACTTCAAAAATGGCACTTGGCTGGATAAAATCAATCCAGAAACAAGCTAGACATATTCAATCAACATCACTGACTGGAAAGAGCTATTTTTATGATCATGTGGATATCAATGCTCTGTACGATAAGTACAAGATGACTGGATTTTTAGAAACAAGTAGAAAAGGCGCTCAAACCAGCAATGAAAAGGTTGATTTGTTTGAAGATAGGCCGTTAGGAATTGATGTATATACTGGTAAGCCGGTAAATGCTATGACAATCAAATATAGCAAAACTGGTGCACACTTGATACCGACATACTACGAAAGGGGAGACTGATGGAACTTAGAGAATTTAATAACAAGGTTGTCAGAATCACCGATATTGACGGCCAAACATTTGAAGGTGTCTGTCTTTATGAGGACAAGGATGTCTATGATGAAGAACTAGATGGGTTGTCCGTTAAGTCAGGAACCGGATGGACAAAAACTCTTTGAGGATGAAATCAAGGAAGTTGAAATTATAGCATAAGCACGTTGACAGTGGTCAGGGTGCTTTTATTGTCTTCAGTTTAGGGAGGTGATCAAAGTATCTCCCAGCGATAGGGGTTATCATGCGATGACGATTGAAAGGAATGTGGAATGGCGAGGAAGAAACTTGGCAATCAGAATCCTACTCAATCGGTGATTTTAAAATACGTCAAGAAAAAAATTCAAGAGCTAAAGAAGCGATTGAACTTTACGAACGGACTGGTCTTTCTTGCTATGCCTGGCAGAAAAAAATCTCTTGCTGCCTATGATGGCTGTTGATAAGAACGGTCTTTGGGCTCACCAGAAGTTTGGTTACTCTATCCCTCGTCGTAACGGTAAATCTGAAATCCTTTATATTCTTGAAATTTGGGGCTTGCATAAGGGTTTTGAATATCCTTCACACGGCTCACCAGTTTCTACATCTCATTCCTCTTTTTGAAAAGGTCAAGCGATACCTTGAGAAAAATGGGGTATGTGGATGGTGAGGATTTCAATTCCATTCAGAGCCAAAGGGGCAGGAAAAGAATTGAACTTTATTCAACAGGTGGTGTTATCCAATTTCGTACTAGGACATCAAATGGTGGTCTTGGTGAAGGATTCGACATGCTGATCGTTGACGAGGCTCAGGAGTACACGACCGAGCAAGAATCTGCTTTGAAATACACGGTTACGGATAGTGAGAATCCTATCACAATCATGTGTGGAACACCTCCGACACCTGTATCAAGTGGAACGGTCTTTACTAAGTATCGTGAGACATGTTTATTTGGGAAAGGGAAGTATTCTGGCTGGGCTGAGTGGTCGGTTTCCGATGAAAAGGAAATCGACGATGTGGAAGCCTGGTATAATTCAATCCATCCATGGGATACCACTTAAATGAGCGTAAGATTGAGGCAGAGCTTGGTGAGGATAAGCTGGACCATAATATCCAACGTTTGGGATTTTGGCCAACTTACAACCAGAAATCTGCTATTTCTGAAACTGAGTGGAACGAGCTCAAGGTGGATGATATTCCAGAATTATCTGGCAAGTTGTCTGTTGGTATTAAGTACGGCCAAGATGGAACGAACGTGGCATTGAGTATTGCTGCACAGACCAAGGATGGTCGTTACTTTGTTGAGACAGTCGATTGCCAATCTGTTCGTAATGGTAATGAGTGGATGGTTGCCTTTCTGAGACAAGCTGATGTAGCTCAGATTGTCATAGATGGCGCAAGTGGTCAGAAGATCCTGGACGAAGAGTTGAAGGACTATAGAATCAAGAACGTGATTCTGCCGACGGTGAAAGAAATCATCGTGGCCAATGCTCTTTGGGAACAGGGTATTTACCAAAAAACTATCTGCCATGCTGGTCAACCATCGCTATCAAAAGTAGCCACTAACTGCGATAAGCGGAATATTGGTTCAAATGGTGGTTTTGGTTATCGATCGCACTTTGACGATATGGATATTTCTTTGATGGATAGCGCCTTGCTTGCGCACTGGGCTTGTGCTACAACCAAGCCTAAGAAAAAGCAAAAAATCAGTTATTAAAATAAGCGGTCAGATGACTGCTTTTTTGATGCCCAAAATTACCGAACTGCCGGGAAAGCAGGAGAAAGGAGACATGAGAATGTCAGAATTTAAACCAATCACAACACAAGAAGAATTTGATGCTGCTATTAAGGAGCGTTTATCTCGTGAGAAAGCGAAGTATAGCGACTATGACCAGCTCAAATCTCGTGTTGAAAAGTTGGAAACAGAAAAATGTTGGCTTGAAGTCAACAATTGGAAGCTAATCGTCAAAAGTAAGGCCGATGATGAAAAAGCAACTTGAAGAGTTGCAGAATCAAGTCTCTGGTTATGAGACGGCTGGTCTGCGAACTCGGATTGCGTTGCAATATGGATTGCCTTACGACCTTGCAGATCGTTTGCAGGGAACTGATGAAGAAAGCTTCAAAGCAGATGCAGAGCCTTGGCTGGTTTTATGAAAGCCAGTAAGCAAAAGTAGCGCCAGTAAAATCAACAGGTACAATTGTTCCGAAAGAAGATGACAGAAAGAACCATGTATAGAAATTTGGTTCAAAATTTAAATATTGAAGATTAAAAAGGAGATATGTCAGAAGCACAACTTGCAAAAGGAAATCTATTTGATCCAGAGCTTGTAAAAAGTTATTAGTAAGGTGAAGGGACATTCATCAATTGCTAAGCTATCACCCCAAAAAGCCTATTCCGTTTAACGGCCAAAAAGAGTTCATTTTCGACTTTGATTCGGACATCGACATCGTGAGCTGAAAAATGGCAAGAAGACTCATGGTGGTGTGAGCCTTGATCCTGTTACTATTGTTCCACTAAAAGTCGAATATGGTGCCCGTGTATCTGATGAGTTTTTACACGCCTCAGAAGAAGCAAAAGTTGACATCCTCAGTGATTTTGTGGAAGGATTTTCTAAAAAATTAGCACGAGGGCTTGACATTATGAGTATTCACGGTATTAACCCACGTACAAAACAAGAGTCAAGCATTATTGGAACTAACTGCTTTGATAAAAAAGTTACTCAGACAGTAACTTTCAAAGAATCTAACCCAGACGAAAGTATGGAAGATGCTGTCGGTATGATTGATGGTTCAGAACGTGATATCACCGGAGCAATCCTAGATCCTATTTTTACAACTGCTCTTTCTAAAATGAAAAAAATGCTGAAGGCGGGAAATTGTATCCTGAATTGGCATGGGGCGGTGTACCTGATGCAATCAATGGATTGGCAGTAGATAAAAAAACCGCACTGTATCATACTCACAAACAGATCCTAAAAACACAGCGATTGTTGGGGACTTTGAAACAATGTTCAAATGGGGCTATGCGAAAGAAGTTCCGATGGAAATCATCAAGTATGGTGATCCTGACAACAGCGGTCGCGACCTTAAAGGGTATAACCAGATTTATATCCGTTGCGAAGCATACATTGGATGGGGCATCATGGACGCTGCTAGTTTCGCTCGTATTGTGAAAACGGGAGGTTAATCATGGCTGAGTATGTAAACCAAAAGACAGGAGCAACAATCAACACTAATACAGAAATTTCTGGGGGTGATTGGGTTACAATTGCAGCATACAAACCTTTGGACTCATTGACTAACGCAGCATTGAAAGAAATCCTTGATGAAAAAGGTATTACTTATGATAACCGCGCCACAAAATCTGAATTGATTTCGCTGATTGAACAAGCTGACACTGAAGCTCAGTAGTCGCTTGGCTGGAGAGTAGAAATGGAAAACTTTGCAACAGTAGACGATCTTAAAAATTGTGGCGGACGTTAAAAATTCGATGAGGAAAAAACGAGCTGAAGCACTGTTGGAAGTTGTTTCTCATTCTCTTAGAGTTGAAGCTAAAAAGTTGGTAAAGATTTAGATGGGTTAGTTGCTACTGATGCCATCTTTGCTATAGTGGTCAAGTCCGTCACCGTTGATGTGGTAGCTCGTACCTTGATGACCTCAACCGATCGGGGAGTAGATGACTCAATTTGCTGAAAGTGCCTTGGGCTACTCAGTGAGTGGTTCTTATCTAGTCCCTGGAGGTGGTCTCTTCATCAAGGACTCTGAATTGAAACGTCTAGGTCTCAAAAAAACAAAAGATATGGGGTGATTGATATCTATGGGACGGATTAAAGGAATTACTGTAACTTTGATTGGGAAAAACCAAGAATGGTAAGGGATGACTTTGGGCATCCAATCTATGAGAATACTGAAATTCAAGTAGAAAATGTTCTGGTTGTCCCAGCTTCAACAGAAGATGTCACTAATCAGCTCAATCTGACCGGAAAGAAGGCTTCTTATACGCTAGGAATCCCAAAAGGTGACCAGAACGAGGTGGAAAGACCGTGAGGTTCGTTTCTTTGGGCGAAAATGGCGCACGATTGGCTTTTCCGTTAGAAGGCATTGAAGCCATGATGCCTTTGGACTGGAACAAGAAAGTGATGGTTGAAGCGTATGAGTAAAGTGAAATTTGAATTGAACTCATCGGGTGTTTCTGCTCTATTACGATCTCCTGAAATGCAAGGCATTTTTGGAGAAGAGGAAGCAAGAAATTGCAGAACGTGCTGGTGAAGGGTTTGAGTTAAAGGTTTCTCCTGGTCAAAAAGCGAGCCAATGCCAAAATTAGTACCACGGATATCAAAAAGTATGGCTCGAAATAAAAACATAATATTTTACTGAAGGCTATGAGATGATTGAAGTAATTGTAAAAATTTTTTTGGACGGAATGTTAGATGTTCCGTCTTTTTTGAGCATGAACAAGACATGCCTGAAAGTTATGTCATTTTAGAAAAAAACTGGAAGTGGTGGAAGTGATTATGTCCATTCTGCTACTTTCGCTTTTTCAAAGTTATGCGCCATCTTTGCAAAAGGCTGCTGAATTGAATGAGAAAGTCAAAAAAAGCAGTTGAGAATCTCATCACGGTTAATGAGATTAGTGGTGTCCATCACAATAGTGATTATAACTACAGACACAGACACGAAACAATATCGCTATCAAGCGGTATATGACATTAATTATTTTTTTAAAAAGGAGGATTCTATGGAAGGATCGGAACAAACAGTAACAGCTAATGTTGCATCGGCAGCTAACGTTACTGCTGCAAAAACCGAAAGCAAGCGGAGCTGTATTCAGCGCACCGTTAGGGACAACTTTGCCAACAAATGCAAAATCAGAGTTAGATGCTGCATTAAAAAACTTTGGGATTCATTTCCGAAGATGGTTTGACAAATGAAAACTCACCAGAAAAGCGAAGATGTAAAGGCTTGGGGTGGTCAGACTGTTCTATCATCTCAAACTGACAAGAAAGATACCTTCAAATACAAATTGATTGAAGGTCTCAATGTGGACGTCCTCAAAGGAAACTTATGGGGCAGCTAATGTCAGTGGTGATTTGAAGACAGGAATCACTGTTAAAAGCTAATTCGGATGAATTGAAAGAGCATTGTATTGTCATCGATATGTTCTTGAAAAATGGAGCACTGAAACGGATTGTCATTCCGAGAGGTAAGGTTAGTGAAATTGGGGAAATTAGTTATAAAGACGGTGAACCGATTGGCTATGATCTCACTATTACTGCTTTGCCAGATGATCGAAAATAATACTCATTATGAGTACATTCAGGGGGCGTGATAAATGGCTAAAAAAATATTAAAGGAACAACACCGTCAGGTTTTAAATTTGAAATTTCAGAGCGCCGTTTAAACAACTATGAGCTGCTTGAATTATTGGGGGAAGTCGATGAAGGAAATGGTCAAGCTTTTCCTAAAGTTCTCAAGTTGTTATTTGGTGAAGAGCAAGCCAAGGCTTTTTAAGGATCGTTTGCGGGAAGAGGACGGTATTGTGCCAACTGATAAGCTAGCAGAAGAATTAAAGGCTGTTTTTCAATACTGTGCAAGAATTAAAAAAATCCTAGTCCTTAATCAGATGATCAAACTAGATGAAGATGCACTTATCTGTGATCTAGCTGAAACCTATCAGATATACAGTTTCCGACAGCTACCTCTCTTGCAGGTAGCTGTTTTTGCCTATGGGTTAGAGATGATTCTCGTATCAAGCAACGCTTGTCTGGTCAAATCGTCCCCTTAGAAACAATGCTGTTAGCTGGTATGGTTGATAGGCTTTCTCTTTCACTTTGGATTCAGACGGAGGATGGCCAGAAAGGGAAGAATCGTCCTAAATCTATCTTCGATAAATTGACACATAAAGAGGATAAGGATGAAAGAGAGCATCTAGTGTTTGAATCTGGTGAGGACTTTGAAAAAATACCGTAAAGAATTCTTAGCCAAGGTAGGGAGGTGAGGGACTAATGGCGACCGAATTAGGAAAAAGCCTATGTACAAATTATTCCATCTGCTAAAGGCATTAGTGGAATGATTCAAAAGGAAATAGGTGGTGAAGTTGCCTCTGCTGGCGTTAGTGCAGGCGAATCCCTCGGTTCTAAAATGGTGGGCGCTATTTCAGGAGTTATTGCAGCAGCAGGGATTGGTGAGGTTTTTCAGCTGCTATCAGTGAAGGAGCAGCGCTTCAACAATCCCTTGGTGGTATTGAAACTCTTTTTCAAGGGCTCAGCTGATAAGGTCAAGGGCTATGCTAATGAAGCCTACAAAACAACAGGTCTATCAGCTAATGCTTACATGGAAAAACGTGACAGGCTTCTCAGCTAGTCTCTTGCAGTCTTTGGGCGGTGATACGAACAAGGCTGCTGAAGCAGCTCAACATGGCTATGATTGATATGTCAGATAATGCTAATAAGATGGGGACGTCGATGGAAAGTATTCAGATGGCATATCAAGGCTTTACTAAGCAGAATTATACAATGCTCGATAACCTAAAAACTCGGTTATGGTGGTACAAAGCAAGAAATGCAACGGCTTTTTGGCTGATGCAGAGAAATTGACAGGTGTTAAATATGACATCAACAATTTATCAGACGTGTATAATGCTATACATGCTATTCAAGAAAATTTAGACATCACAGGCACAACTGCTAAAGAGGCTGCTTCTACTTTTTAGTGGATCGTTTGAATCCATGAAGGCGGCAGCTCAAAACGTTTTAGGTAAGATAGCAATTGGTGAAAATGTAACGCCAGCTTTGGAGTCACTGTTAGAAACAACCAAAAACCTTTTTTGTTCGGAAATTTCTTACCAATGGTTGGCAATATCTTATCAGGGTTAGGGTGTTGTTTTAACACACGGACTCAGTGATATTGCTTCTCAACTTTTCGGAGATGCTTTTTGGGAGTGCTGTTTTTGATCGACTTGCACATGTGACAGGAATTTTCGAAACCTTCTTTGATATGATCTTTGGGTCAATGGATAAAGAGGCGAATTTTGAGATATTGGATGCACTTGGTTTTTAGTGAGGATGCAGCGAATCAAATTATCAATATTGCAGACAATATCCGAGTCACTTTTTGAGAACATTGGTTCTGCAATCGGTGATGTATTGGGTATTGTCGGTGATTTTGTTGGTGATCTTTTAGGAATCAAGGATGGAGAGCAGGGAGTAAACCTGCTCGGTTTCGCATTTGAGACATTAACAGGGATTTTTTTAAGAGAAGCTTCAGGGAATCATTAAAGGGAAATTACGAGTTTTTCAAAGAAAATCAGTTAGCAGCAGATTTACTCAAAAACTGCGGTAGTAGCTCTAGGGATTGGATTTCCCGTTGCTAAAATTGCTACATTCATTCAAGGATTGGGTGGCCTACCAGGAATCTTTTACAATTGTTCAGACGGCAATTTCAGGATTTGCAACTTCAGCAATGGCTGCTATTTCGTCAATTCCTCTTGTTGGGTGGATTGCAGCAGCAGTTGCTGCATTAGCTAGTTCTTCACTCAAACAGAAACTGGGAAGGCAATTCTTCAAGATTTTTATGTCTTGGATCTCTGAGACGTGGTCAGCGATCGCTCCAATTTTAACAGAAGTATGGAATGGTATGGTTGAAGCGGCTACTACTGCATGGAATGCAATGGTTGAGTTTGTTTCGCCTATCATTCAATCGAGTTGTTGATTTTATCAAATCTGTCTGGGATGGAATTTCCCAGTGGTGGTCTGAAAAATCAAGGGTTGATTCAGCAGACATTTGAAACTGTCTGGAATGCTATTCAAATGGTTATTCAGACCGTTATGCCGATTATTCAATCTATTATTGAAACCGCAATGAATATCCTTGCTCCTTTTATTGAGACAACATGGAACAATATTTGTACGGTTGTGACAACTGTCTGGGGAATTGATTAAGATTGCTATTCAGACAGCTATGGACGTTATTAGTGGAATCATTACGGCAGTTTTGGCAGTTATCAATGGGGATTGGGAAACTGCATGGAACGCTATAAAGAGCGTTGGGGAATCAATCTGGAATGGATTGTCCTCTGCAGGGCAAGCTATCTTTGATGGATTTTCTCAGATATTGTCTAACATCTGGGAAACTATTAAAAAGTGTAGCAAGTTCTGCATGGGAAGCTTTAAAAGCTAGCGTACTTAGCATCATTGATGGTCTGGTATCAGGGCACAGAGTGCATGGGATACTATGTCTAATGCTGTCTCTACTCTTGTAAGCAATGTGACTGGATTCTTTGATCGGTTGTGGAACATCAACCTCTTCAGTGCTGGTCAAGCAATATTACAAGGGTTCTTGGATGGACTGCAGTCGGTGTGGTCTTCTGTAACTGACTTCGTTGGTGGTATTGCTGGTTGGATTGCTGACCATAAAGGACCTATCGAATATGACCGTAAATTGTTGATTCCTGCAGGTAATGCAATCATGAAAGGGTTAGACCAAGGATTGCAAGATCAATTTAAGGATGTTAAACAAACGGTCGGAGGCATGGCTGATGAAATTTCAGATGTATTTTCAGGAGATGGTCTGGATCTGAATTCCTCTGCCTCAGTTACAAAAAGTCTTGAGGCGCAGTTGGCTATGCCATCAGCTCAATTTGAAGCACATGAGAGTAAAACCGTGTCTGAGATAGCGATTCTGAGAACAAGTATGGAAAGAATCCTTACTGCTATCCTTGAGAAATCGTCAGATGTCTACCTAGACAATGACATTATCTCACTCAAGACCTATGAACAACACGGTGCTATTTATGCGAGGGGAGGAATTTAATGGATTATATGATCATCAACGGTTTTAATACATCAAGCCTTCCTGGTTGTGATGTGACAGATTTTGGGAAGGTGGAGGCTGCTAAGCCGAAGGGAGAAAGCTGACCTTTATGGAGTCAATGGCAGTTATCGTGTATTAGACGGTTCTTTCGACAGTTACGAAAGGACCTTCATTCTATACGTTAAAAAAATGGTTGAGATTTCAAGTATTCTTGATAAGTTTCAATCGAATGATAACGTTTTGGAATTTAGCTATCAGCTTAGCTCATTGTTTTATGCTAACTTTGTGACTGCTAGTTTTGAACCTTTTGGGAATCATGCTTGGAAGTTAGAGATCAAGTTAGACATGCAACCCTTCAGATATCAGAAGAGCGTAGAACCTGTGGTTCTGACTGCATCTGGTACAATCAATAATCTTGGAACAATCTATTCAGAGCCTATCATCGAAATCGAGGGGGATGGTGATATCTCTCTTACGATTGGTCGTAAGACCATGTATCTTACGATTAAGACCAAGGCTACAATCGATTGTAGACAAGGAAAGCAGAACATCTACAACGCTACTGGTGCGGTTCAGAACACACTTCGGAAGCGTGGAGGGTTCTTAGAAATCCCGACTGGTAAGGCTGGTGTTTCGTTTACTGGAATAGTTCGTAAGATTACTATTCGACCGAACTGGAGGTATAAGATTTGATTTATTTAACCAATGGAAATATGCCTCTGAATGCTGCTTATGCTGATGAAATTGTCCAAGAGGATAACAGCACCTACCAATTGAGTTTCCGATTTCCGACATCCGATCCATTGTGAGGAGCAGTTAAAGGAAGAGACATTCTTAACGGCTGATGATACGCACGGTGAACAGGATTTCGTCATCTTTGAGGTAGAGAAGAAGCACGGCTATATTCAAGTCTATGCGAATCAAGTATTCACCCTCTTGAATAACTATGTTGTCAATCCTATTTCTTTGGATAGGCAGACTGGTTCAACTGCCTTGAGTCGCTTTGCTGGGAGCATCACTCGTGACAATCCGTTCTCATTCTTTTCTGATATTGAAGATAGACACACCTTCAATGTTGGCTCTAAGAATGCCATGGAAGCATTCGCGAAAGATAAAGCACTCTATTATTGGTCAATGGGGTGGTGATTTAGTCAGACATGGTTATCAGGTGCGGTTATTAAAAAATGGCGGTTCAGAAAATGAATCGCTTTTTATGTATCAGAAAAACCTTTCTAGCTATCAGCACAAGACCTCTACTAAGTCTTTGAAGACTCGAATTACTTTCATCGCGACAGTCAAAGGCGAGGGGGAGAAAGCACCTGATCGCACATTCACGGTTACTATTGATAGTCCACTCATTAACAAATACAGTCAAATCTACGAAGATGTGATTGAGGTTAATGACCAGGATGTGAAGGATGAAGCGAGTCTTCGCAAGTATGGTGAGCAGTATTACAGAACATCGCTCTGCGACATGATGGAAGATAGCCTTGAGCTTGAGGTTGTCGGCCAGAGTGATGTGCCTGTCCAGATGTTTGATATTGTGAGTTTATTTCACGATGTCTACAATCTTGATGTGCGCAAGAAGATCGCTAAATACACCTACTCACCAATGGCCAAGAAGTTAAAAATCTATTGGTTTCGGTCAGTTCCAGTCAGGTCTTGCCAATGCAATTGGTAACGCAGTGAGTGATGCAGTTAAGGGTGAAGCTCAACAACTTCAAGACGATTTTTGAAAGGCAGTTAGCAAGAGAACTCAAGAATGCTGACCTTGCTTTTGATCGAAAAAAACCGAGGAACTAAAAAAATGAGTTTGAAGATGGGTTGAATGCTGCCAAAAACCAAAGCCGAGGAAGTCGGTGCTCAAAAATCCATGAGGAAATAGAGAAAGAGCGTCCAGAATTCGTGAAGAAAAATTCGTGAGGAAATACTGAACGGTGTGGACTCTATCACTGAAATAAGCAAGAAATTAGAGCGGGTCAGTGAAACTGCACGAGTTAATGCAGGGTTTAATCGGTGGAGATGGGACTGCGCAATATAATAAGAACCGTTTGAACAGCGGAACTGCTAAAAATCGCTTATGGAACAGACTTTGTCGAAGTTGGGCATAATGGCAATATGGCTTTGAAGTAGGCAAGAAGTATGTTATCAGTTGGTCAGCAACCTGCACGCCTTACGGTAAGACAGATGTGACTGTGGTAGTCAACAAGACACCGTTTTACAGGGGACACGTTCATTTAGCATGCCAATTCGGTTATGCCAGCGATTGAGAAAGACCTAACTCAGAGAGAGGAGCAGGTCTTGGTGGTCTACTACGGTGACTATCGTCTGACCTTCTCAGGGGACTGGTATCAGAACATAGAGCGCTCTGTGACGATTGATAATCAGACATCACAAATTGAATTTGGCATCAGTTTACAAGATGTTCGCAGACGGTCAAAATTCAAAGATATGACGGGAGTTGGGTGAGACTCCAACTTTTATTTTCTGATGGAGGTAGAATATGACAGAGGCAATCCCAGTAAAGGGTACAACATAAGCGGATGCCAGCACGAGATTGGGCAAGTAGTACTCTTATCTTGCTTGATGGTGAGTTAGGTGTTGAAAGTGATACAGGCAAGGTTAAGGTCGGAAATGGTCGTGACCGTTTTTCGGTCTTACAATACCTGACAGGGCCTAAAAGGTGACCGTGGTGAACGCGGGGAACAAGGACCAAGAGGTTCAGATGGGGTCATGCGCTTCGAGGGCCTTGACATCTCAGCAAAAAGAGAGCTTGAGAGGACTCCCAAGGACCACAGGGGCCCCAAGGAAATCCCGGATCGCAGGAGCAAAAGGAGCAGATGGCGCTAGAGGACCTGCAGGTCCTCAAGGTGTTCAGGGAGCGAGTCGGACCAGTAGGTCCCCGTGGCCCTGAAGGACCAAGAGGTGCTACAGGAATAACAGGCCCACAAGGGCCAGAGAGGTTCAGATGGGGACATAGGGACAAAAATATCATCAATCAAAATGGCAACCAACCTCTGAAATATTGGTTTTGGTTCAAAGGCTCAATATAATGCGATTGCTAATAAAGATAGCAATACTATCTATGATGTATATGAATAGGAGCACAGCATGGGCAGAGAAGGAATTTATGTCGGCGGCAAGGAAATTACTCAACGTTATGTAGGAACAAGACTGGTTTGGGAGAAAAGAAAAGTTTTATTTAGTGGTAACGTGCCAGTAAATTATGATAGTCGTAATGGTCAAATAATACTTCATAAAGGGCTTTTTCTCAAAAATGTAAAAGCTTATTGAGATAAACGGGCAGCAAATTGCAGTTTCTCGTTTTGAAAATCGTTATGATAAAAACTTATGTAACCTTTGCTGAGACAGCTGAAGAATTCGAACGTAAAACTGGATTTAATCAATACAGAAGTTATTACGGTTCAATTCCTATAAAAAAATTTTCGGAGGGTAACAAATGGACATTACCATTCAAAACGTTCGTTCCTCTGCTCTTGAGCACAACGGTCAGTATTACAAGGTATTCCAACCAATGGAACGAGATGAATTGCTTAAATTGCATCATATAGGATGCGTAGGTGATACAGTTTTAACAGATATTCAGTTAGAGCAGGGTGATTTCCCAAGCAACTTTGTTGAACCGACTATAACTCAAAGAACCCTATCTGGCCTCTTTAAGGATTTGCGTTCGCTTGAATTAGAATTAAGAGATCGAAAACAGTACACTTTGGTCTAAAATTCAACAGACAAACGAAGGAGCACTGACTCAATTTTTTTGACAAAAAAATGTGAAAAGTGCTATCGCTCAGACTGCTAGTGAAATCATGCAGGAAGTGCGAGATGCAGCAAATAAGGCGAGGGTACAAGTAACGGCTGACGGGGTGATTATCGGCTCAACGAAAATCACGGGTGAACAGCTCGCATCAACCATCTCTGTCAATCCTCAAGCCATCGAACTCATCGCTCCAAAAATACGAGTTCAGTCTGATATGCTCGTCGATGGCTCTGTAACTTCACCCAAGATGGCTGCAGGGTCGGTTACTGCTATCACTTTAGACGCTGAAGCGGTCACAGCTGAAAAAAAGTGAGATTTGACGATGCTTTTATCAAGAAAAATGTTAGCAAATGAAGCTTTCATCGAACAACTGACTTCTAAACGCATTTTTCTCTAATAGGGTTGAATCGGTTATTTCAAGCTCAACGTTTCTTGAAGCGTACAAGGGCTGGATTGGTGGTTTTCAAATCGGGACACACGATTCAGGCTCTGGTAGATGGTTGACAGGCAAGAACCATTTTTCTGTCGGTATGGGCGATGGCGAAGGAGACGAAGGTTCTACAGCTCTCTGGGTGAACTGGGGGAATCGTTGGGATCGAGTCGGAGACAAAAGCTTGGTACGTGAAGAACAATGGTCAAATGTTTTGTTACAATCGTGCCGAATTTTTGGAACACACCTGTTATTCACGGAGATTTAAGAGTTACAGGCGATATTTACTACAACAATAAGGCGTCAGGCGGTGGTTCAGGTTACTGGATTTCATCACCAAAATACTCAAGACTTGAGCCCTCTGGCGGTAACTTATATCTTTATTACTCAGGCGGTGGTTACGACTGGATACCGATGAACAAAGACGTATCTGACCGTCGTTACAAGCATAATATCGAAGCTAGTGCAGTCTCTGGGCTAGGGTGTTATCGATAGTTTGAAGACATACAGCTATCGCAAAGAATACGATGGCAACATCGAAGATATCGCTTGCGGTATTATGGCGCAAGATGTCCAGAAGTACGCTCCCGAGGCGTTTTTTTGAAAAATCCTGACGGCGCATACTCTTACAACACATTTGCTCTTGTGCCTTACCTTGTCAAGGCCATTCAAGAGCTCAATCAAAAAATAGAAAAATTGGAGAAAACAGCATGAATGAACAAGACAAACAAATCAGCAGTCTGACAATTAAATCGTTAGGGTGAAAAAAAGTCGGTAATGAGGCTACTCAGTCAGCAACGCTCGAAGCCCTCTACACAGTAACTGCGATGGAGCTTGAACAGATGAAACGAATCATCGAATCTGACGAAGAGCTCAAGGCTAAATTTGAAGAAGTGAAAGGACGAATGACAAATGGCAATTAACAATTATGAACTAGCAACCAAACCTTATACTCGTGGTTTTGGAGACAATGTTACAACCGTTGTAGAAATCCGTTTGCAAGACGGGAATCGTTATAGCACTAACCAGCGGGGATTGGCTGGTGACCGTACACAAGACCAAGAAGACGTTTTTGATTCAAGCAGTGCTGGATATCATTAAATCTGAATTAGATCAGGAAGTGCAATCGTCAAAAGCTCAACAAGATTTGGAAGTTACTAAGAATAAGCAAGATGGGTTGCAAAAACTTATCACTCAAACTCGTGAAACCACTACAACCATGAATAAGGCTCTACGTTTACTTTCACTAAATTCAGCGATGATAGGTATTCCTTCTGCTGAAGTTTATAAAAGAATTGGTAGCAATGATGCCAGATATGAAAGTTGGTGAAACGTACTTTGAGGAGATTTGTTGTTCTTGGAAGATAAAGCGCATGTCGAAACTGCTAACGAAGGAAAATTGGTATTCGTACATATCAAACGTGAGTTTTTCGTATAATGGTGAAACCGTTAAACAGTTGGAAGATAAGGCAAACCGCGAAGGAAATATCTCTATTTACAGATGGACTGCACCAAATAGCAATGTAGACCATATTTAAGGAGGTGTTTATGCGAGACTTACCACTACAAGAACTTATTGAACATCTT
>BNJT01001666.1_pt1 | contig 32398 bp, 38 predicted proteins | sample 8540491 | NCBI WGS metagenome assembly BNJT01 (sample SAMD00202455, study PRJDB9452) | human saliva metagenome | host: Homo sapiens | reverse complement strand
ATTAGCACCAATAGAAATATATTTTTCATCAAGAGTTGTGCTTGATTAACTATTTACGGAGCAATCTCCCTACTTTTGCACAATATAAGAAAGAAATACCAATCCTTAACTGACAAAAATCAGTAATTTTAATAAGATTTATAATCAAAGTCCCTTCATATCTACAATATGAATGAGATTAAAAACGTAAGTGTTAACTTTTTAATTTATCCTTGCAATTTAATTTCACAATTCTACAATAAATCTGTTATTTAGATTTTGAATCTTTTATGTATACATGAAAAATGAGGATTAAGTGAGCATCAATGTTTTTCTAGTGCCTGAATCGGTGAAACATACTTTTAAGAAAGCTATGAATTGATATAATTGTAGCAAATGAACTCTTAAAACAAAAGAGCTGATTTTTATAAATATAAAAATCCCAAAACAAAAAGATTATTGTATGAGATATAAGAGATATAAATTTAAAAATGAATACATAAATAGTATAACAGATGATATTAAATTTTTAGTTTGACGACACCTCCTTGTCAAGGAATTAGTAATTTATGAAAAATAAAAATATAGATGAAAAATTAAAAGATCCTAGAAACTATTTAGTGTTTGATGTATTAGATGTTATTGATATTTTGATTATGTAATTTTTGAAAATGTCCCTTTGATTCTTTAACTATTAAGTTGCCATACGAATGAGATTTTTATACTATAGTGGAAATTTTAGAAAAATATTGAGATAAATACATTGTTGATTGAAGAATTTTAAATGCTAAAGATTATTGAGTACCCCAAAGTAGACCACGTGCACATAATTAAGATGTATAAAAATGATTAAAACGATGATGTCTAAAGAGCAAAGAAAAGTTTACTTTAAAAGAAGCAATTTGACATCTTCTCTCTTGAATCTTGAGAAAAGTCTGATTTAAAATATCATGCAAGAAATCACGATCCCAAAACAGGTACTTGAATGAAAACATACTCCAACATGACAGACAGCATTAGATAATAACAAATACTATCCTGAGAAAAAGATTGAACAAAGGTAAAGGGATTTAAAGCTACTTATAAAAGAATGTCTTGGGATAAGTCAGCTTCAGCCATAACAATGCGTAATGATGCCATATCATCCCAAGATAATGTACATCCATGAAGATTATTACCTGATTGAACATATTCTGATGCTAGAGTTTTTTATCTTTTACGTGAATTATTTATTGTTTCATCTCTTCCTAAAGAATGGGATATTCCTGAATGGGCAAGCGATACTTTTATGAGACAAATCATCTGAGAGTGAGTACCTCCTAAATTATTTTTACAACATAATTAAAGAAATTAATAAATGATAAAGTGAGTATCTATGTTTTCAAGTGCTTGAATTGCTGAAACATACTTTGAGGAAGCATGAATTGATATTGTTGTTGCTAGCGAACTTTTGTCTGATCGTTGAAATTTTTTTATCAGGCAAGATTTCCTAAATCTAAAATGGTTATATGAGATATTAATGATAAAAACAGTAAAAATCTGAATTTATGAACAATATCCCAAAAAGATGCTAAATTCTTAATTACGACACCTCCTTGTCAATGAGCTAGTACGCTTGGTGTGAATAAAAGTATGAATCAAATGGTTTCTGATCAGAGAAACTACCTTATTTTTAGTGTCTTTGATGTGATAGAGGCTAACAATTTTGATTATATTATGATTGAAAATGTTCCTAGATTTTTACAAGTATTTTTCCCATATAAATGAAAATTTGAAACACTTGAAACAATATTAAATGATAAATACCAAGATAAATATACTATTGAAATAAGAGTCTTAAATGCTAAAGATTATTGAGTCCCCCAAACTAGACCACGTGCAATAGTAAAAATGTATAAAAATGATTAAAACGATGATGCTAAAGAGCAGAAAGAAATTACTTTAAAAAGAAGCAATTTGACATCTTCCTCTCTTGAATCTTGAGAAAAGTCTGATTTAAAATATCATTATGCTAAAATTCATAATGAAAAGAGAGATAGAAGCAATAAAGCATACTCAACCATGAAAAAGTGCATTAACAAATGAAATTTATTATCCCACAAATTGAGAGAGAATAAAATGATTCCATAATACATATAAAAAGAATGGTTCGAGATGCACCAGCACCAGCAAGGACAATGAATAATTGAAATATATGATCTCATAATAATGTACATCCATGAAGATTATTGCCTGATTGAACTTATTCTGATGCTAGGGTTTTAAGTTTTACGTGAATTATTTATTGTTTCTTCTCTTCCTGAAGAATGGAATATTCCTGAATGATATTCTGATGCTTTTTATAAGGAAGGTTATATGAGAAGCCATACCACCAAAATTATCTTTTAATATCGTAAAAGAAATTTGAAATGCTTAATCTTAATCGTACTAAAAGATAACAAATGGATATTTCACATTAACTCTGTTAATCTTATGGAAGCTTTTATTGAAGCTCAACAAATACAGTGAAATGTAATTAATCAGAGGCAAACAATGAATATTCTTAGAAATAGAAATGCTTATCGATGAAGAGAATGAGATTGAACACAAAAATACAATGTGAGTTAGATTAAGTCAATTATGCTTTTATATGTTCTCATATAAAAATGAGATCGTTTTTCCAAACCCCAACAACGAAATGTTTATGAGAAACAATTGATTTGATAAAGATGAAGCCTGTTTAGTAAAATTTATTTTCAATACAATATCCAAGCCCATATAGTAATACACCAAATAATTTTGAGATTTATGCTTGAAGATTAATTATAAAATTACTATTAGAAGAAAGAATATGGAAAAGAAATTGTATCCTGATGAGTTTATATGGCTTATTATGTTTCTTGAAAGAATCGATAATAATATATATGAGGAATTAATAGCGGAAATATTAGCCTATAGAAATTTATCTTTTAATGAGAATTATTTGAATCTATACCAGATTATAATCATGTATTCTCAAATTGTATGCATGAAGCTAATTATTATTTTTCAGAATTTTTAATTGATTTTTGAGTATTTGATTTAATTGAAGATCCCTTTACATAATAATTGACAATTATTTAGATTCCAACACTGAAGCACCTCTACATATCGTTCTGATGCAATAAAATCATGATGATGAAGACCATGATATATTAAACTTTCAAATTCATTGGTAGATAAAGCTCAATCATTGATTAATAATTTTTCAGTATTTGATACTCTTCAAACTCAAGCAACAAGTGCAACAAAAGATGAACGAATCAGAGAGTTATATGAATTAAATATGATTAGGTATATAAATACAATAAATGGTGGTGATGAATACAATCAGAGTATTATTAATATTTTGGATAATATGGTTTTATCAATCTAGATATTGATCTAATGATTGAAAAACTTTTTGAAGATAACTTTGGCACCCGTATTTGAATTATTCAGAGAAAAATGTTGATGTTACAGTAATTTCATGAGCGTGAGATACGGATATTTTATGTACAATGGAGACTTCAATAAATAATCGTTTCAAAAATTAATGCTGATGCTAAAAAAAGAAGAGTAGGTGAAGATTAGAAAGTATTAATCCAGTTAGACTAACAAACCATTTAATAAGAAATTGATCAATTTACTGTATTGTGGTTTCTCCAAAATTTGCATCTGGTACTCAATGAGATATTCATTGATATAAAATCGTTACTTTAGAGCAGAAACACTTGCTAAATATTGTTTAAAAAGAATGCTTAAATTCTGATGACTGACTAGCTGATTATGAAATTATTCATAATGTTATTGAAAAATAATTTATGATATGATATAACAGCAACGTTAATGAAATAATTGATAATAGATATTGAATAATTGAATAACAAAAAGGACTTATTATAATTTACAAAATAACTATCTCAATAGATTGTCTTTTTCATTCTCATCTATTTTAAAAATTCTTTTCCATCATCTCCTCAGGAGTTTGTATTTTACATCATATTCACATTTTCATCATTAACAAATTACTCCAAATCTTCTCAAAGAATACTAAAATCCCTTGAATATTTTTTATATAATTAATAAAAATCTATATATTCAGTCAGATACTGAAAAATAATATTTTACGTGGTGGATTTGAATTTTAACTTTAATAACATATACCGATGAGAGAATTGAAAAATTCATGGAATTTATAGACATTTTAAAGGAGATCTCTATCTCGTAGAAGATATTGCAACACATTCTGAGACAAAAAGAAAAATATGTTGTATATAGACATCTCTATGGCGATGTTAGCCTATGTATCAGACCACTTGAAATGTTTTTGAGCGAAGTCGATCATGAGAAATACCCTAATGTCGAACAAAAATGGAGATTTGAGCTTCAAGAAATCCCTAGTGTAGCAAAAATAGTTTCTAAAAACACATTAAAAAGAAAAGTCTGACTCTCTTTCAGGGGATCAGATTTTTCTACTGATTTTCCCCAGAGATGCCCTCTCCCTTTCTCTCTTGCAATTAGCCCCCCATAATGATACGATATATCAAGTAAAAACAGGCAATACCGTTGTGTTTATTTTCCCTAGGGATCATTCTCATGCCAAAAACCCTCAAAAAACTGCTTCTAAGGCAGAAAAAGTATAATCACGCTCAATATCACACAATTTAAGTTCTCACCCTAGAAAGATTTGTCAATTACCTCCAGTATACCTAAAATGTTTCAGAGAGAACTATAGAGAACTATACTCTACGAATCAATCGCTTTATCGAATATATTGGAGATATCGAGGTAGATAAGATCAAAATGATTCATATTCAGGATTTTTAGAACCCATATCATCAAGCAGTGATTAAGCCAAAAACTGTTAACTACCATGCTAGGACTCAGATCTTTCTTCAAATTTTTGCTCTGTAATGATATAGAAAACCCCTATCTCCAGAAAAGGTCGATTTAGCAAAGATCGCTCCTAGAAAAATTTCATACTTAACCGAAGATCAGGGTCCATCAAATCCTAGAAGCCCCAGCCATCTTTGAAAAATCCCTCAAAATACTCCGTGACAAAGCCATATTAGCAACCTTATATGGAACAGGATTGCGTGTCACCGAACTCATATCACTCAGAATATCTGAAATAAAGCTCAGTGAGGATCAGTTCTCTGTAATTGAAAAAGGCTCAAAACTGCGTTCGGTCTTTCTCACTCAAGATACCAAAAATAAGCTCAAAGAATATATTACCTCTCGCTCAAATCCTTCTGAATATTTGTTTATCTCTCTTTCTTGAAATAGCTATTGAAAAACCGCTTTCTAGAAATAGTATAGAACAGTTAGTTAAAAATACGCGAGTATGGTAGGAATAGACGAGTTACCCTGCATACCTTGCGCCATTCTTTTTGCTACATCACTTTGCGTAGATGAGCAGATATCCGTTCTGTACAAGACATTATTGGGACACTCCTCTATTCAAACCACTCAAATCTATACTCATGTAGATGACAAATACTTGCAAAAGTGCATAATCTCTTGGAGCAAAATAATGAATAATCCAATTGATAACTTTCAAAAACATAACAAACAAGAGTTCTATTCCTCTTGTTTTTATTTTTATAAAAAGAGAGGATCACTCCTCTCCTCTTATCAAGAAATACTAGTTAGCACCGTGGCATTTCTTATATTTTTACCGCTTCCACAAGGACAAGCATCATTTGGTCTCACTTTAGTATCTGGAGAGGTCTTTGGTGTATCATCTACTTCAAAGATTTCAAATTCTCCATCATCCTGAGTTTCAAATATTTTTGCCCTCGCATCAGTATTTTGAGTCTTTTGTTGAGGTAAATCAGCACCAGCAAGGATTCCCATTACATTTTCTTGATCATTCTCAGAGAAAAGAAGTTGAAGCCTGAGCCTCACCTGCAATCGCCTCAAAATCAAGCCTCATCAAATATCCGCAGTCGAATTGATAATATTCTTCATCAATTCTTGGAACTTTTTCAAAAGATTCCTTCTTATACATTACCAAAGGATCAAGCTGCGCATAAGACATCAGTCCAACCTTTTCTCTAAGATTCTGCATATCATCAATATGAGTCTACCCAAAGTTTATCAATAAAATGCAAATGAACACCTCTAAACACATCAAAAAGCAATTCCTCAGAGATGAGTTCAAAAACCTTTGCAAAATAGCGAGTCAAATCTCTCCATCAACAAAGCTTTTTATCTCTTCATGAGTCAGATTTTTGATCTGATCATATTCAGCCTGAGTCATATTGAGACCAAAATTCCTTATTCAAAACGATCAAAAGATCTGCTACAGACTGCCCTGTCATCTCAGCATTACTAATCTGAGTAATGACAATATTTTAGCTTCAGTAAGGAATTCTTCTTTGAATGATTCTACATATTCTTTTCTCTTCGCCTCATCGGTCTCAGCCTCAAAGAATATCATCTCTAAGCTTATAAAACTCTTTTTCTCTGCTTGTCCACTACACTATCATAGTCAAACAAGTGCTTTCTTATTCCAAAAATACCATCCTTCAATTTCTTTTTGAGATCTGGTAATAGACTTAGTAAATTGGCTCTGAGTAAGTTCGAGATTTTTCTAGATCAGATCTAGACAAAAGCATTCCTGCAAGCGCTTGGATCTTTTTCCTCCCATCTTTCTCATGAGTCCATCATCCAAAGCTACAAAGAATACAGAAACCCTGGATCTCATTGTCTTCCTGCTCTACCTCTGAGCTGATTGTCAATTCTTCTTGATTCATGTTTTTCAGTTCCCAAGATAAAGAGCCCGAAAAACAAATCTTTTTCCTCTTCATCCTTTTGGAGATGCATCTAAAGGTTTAACAAAAACCGTAGCATAAGGATCAGTATTTTGTTTTCTTTTTGTATTGAGCTTTGCTGAGATACTTACTCCATTGATTTGAAGCTCTGTAGTCAAAACTCCTGCTCCTTCTTGCAGATCCAAAGCATGAATAAATGCATTCTTAATCAAGAGATACTCCTCTTCTGAATAGATCTTTCCTGTAAATTGTGTTCAAGCTTTTGCCACTTTGAGCATATAAGAGACATAATTCTGAGCTATTTTTTTCGTTCAATCCTTCTTCAAGCTTGATATCAGTTCCACGACCAGCCATATTGGTTGCAACCACTACTGACTTATATTTTCCTGCACGAGAGACAATGTTTGCCTCCTGCTCATGAAACTTGGCATTCAAGACATTGTGCACAATCGCCTCTCTCTCAAGCAATCTAGAAACATATTCAGAAGTAGCAATATCAGCAGTTCAATCAAAATTGGCTGTCCCATCTGATGATAAAACTTAATGTATTCCTTTACAAACTTCCACTTAGTCTTTTGATCAAAGTAAACTTTTATCATTCAGATCCACTCTACGAATTCCTCTATTGGTAGGGATAATCACTACCTCAAGTTCATAGATCTTGCTAAATTCCTCTCCTTCTGTAGAGGCAGTTCCTGTCATACCAGAAAGTTTCTTGTACTGCTTAAAGAAGTTTTGATAAGTAATAGTAGCCATAGTCTGAGACTCTCTCTGAATCTGTACTCCTTCTTTTTGCTTCAATTGCTTGATGAAGTCCTTCTGAAAATCTTCTTCCTGGCATTGTTCTTCCGGTATGCTCATCTACGATCAAAAATCTCTCCATTTGAGATAATATAATCCTTATCTTTGATATATACCGCTTTTGCTTTCAATGCATTTTTCGATATGATGGATTTCTCATATCCCATATCTTTATAAATATTTTCTACTTTCAAGAGCGACTCAAGCTTTGAAATTCCCTTTCCAGAAAAGTTGAGCTGTCTTGCTTTTCTCATCGATGTAGTAATCTCCATCTTCCTCATGCTCTACTCCATATTCATCGTTGAGGACTTCTTGAATAAATCCTTTTTGAAACCTTCTTTTTGCTTGAACAAGGCATTAAAGCCTGAACCAATTGTGCGTAAAAAACTATATTTTTCGGTTGGTTCTTCTCTTGGCTGAGAGATAATAAGCGGAGTTCTTGCCTCATCGATCAAGATACTATCGATCTCATCCACAATCGCATAATTGAGCGGTCTCCAAGTCAGATTTCTTTCTCTAATGTCTTTACCAAATTGTCTCTCAAATAATCAAATCCAAGCTCTGAATTTTTCTACATAAGTAATATCTGCAGAATACTGATTTCTTCTATCAGCCAATGGAGTAGATTTCACAACAGATCCAACAGTCAAACCAAGTCGGCGATATACATATGCCATCCATTCCGCATCACGAGATGCAAGGTAATCATTAACCGTTACTACATGCACTCCCTTTCCAGAGATCGCATTCAGATACACTGGAGCCACCGCAACAAGCGTTTTTCCCTCTCCAGTTTTCATCTCTGCAATTTTCCCTTGATGAAGGATAATTCCTCCCATAAGCTGTACATCATAAGGGATCATATTCCATACCACTTCTTGTCCCTTTACCATACAGGTGGTTCCCACAAGTCTTTTACAAGCCTGTTTTACCACAGCAAACGCCTCAGGCAAGAGATCATCAAGACTCTCTCCATTTTGGAGTCTTGTTCTAAATTCCTCAGTCTTTGCTTGAATTTGTTCATCACTCAAGCTATCAAGTTCTGCATAAAAATGATTAATCGCAGTAATCAATGGCTTAATCTTATCGAGTTGTTTTTGATTATAATCACCTCAAATAATATTCAAAATCCAGTTAAGCATTATTCTTTCAAAAGAATTAAAACATCAGTAAAGTGGCTTCAAAGTTTTTCTAAAAAGCCCAAAAATCTGATTTTCTCAAGAGAAACTTATATATATTTCGATAGATAAAATCAAATTCTTTTTAGCTTAAACTTTACATTTTCTTCTTTTCTACTCTGATAAAAGTTTTATTCTCATTTTTGAAAAACACAGAGAAAAACAAGAACGATCCACCTCATCAAACCATAACTAAAAACATACCATACTCAATAAATCTTTAATTACAAAATAAAAATTATTGACATTCAAATAAAAATTGATATATTCAAAATTGAAAATAAAAAAATCACCACTAAAGATTAAGAAAAACTATGTCAACGAGAAAACGAAGACCAAACACCATCAAAAAGAACGAGTAAAGATTCCGCAATCACACAAAAGAGAAACTCCTCAGAAGCCTCCAACATTCAGGAGAGAAAAGGAGTCTCAAATCCCCAACTTCGTAAAAGAATTGCGAAAATGCTCCTGTATACAATAATCGTAATAATGGGCTATATTATTACGAACTTCTGAGATCATTAGACTCCTCACAACCCCAAAAGAAAGGATTTGTGTCTCACGAATCCTTCTCTTTTTATAGTAAATTTTTATAGTAAAAAGACAGAAAAACCTGAGTTCTGTCTTTTTCTTATAGGTATCTAGTAAATTATTTTTACAAAAGAGATCTCTACTCTTAGCACATAAGAGAAGTAATCAATATTTCTCCAATCAAATACTTGATTTTTATACGCTCTAAAGAGCATCAGTGCGACATTATTTCTAGATACCGGCTCAGCTCCTGCTCCCTTGTTTAAGGATTCCAAGCTCTGTTGCTACTTTGTTATACTCTGAATACCATTTCTTTCCTTCTGTCTTACTCTCATCAAGATATGACTTGAGAATCATTCTGATAAGTACCGCATTTACTTCCGCTTTGGTAATAGCATCAAACGGTCTAAATTCTCCATCTCCCATTCCGCTTCCTTTCATCACTCCAAGCTGATAAGCTAGCGTGATATAAGGTTTGAGGGTTGGATTTGCATTTTTCTACATCAGAGTAATGAATAGACAAGTTCTTATCAGGCTTTCTACAAAGCACATTGATTGCAAAGTTTGAAAAGATTTTAGCAGCTTCTTCTCAGAGAGATTTCTCTTAGAGCAAAACCATCTACACTATCAAACATCGTCATCTCATATGTTCGCAAGAATGACAAAGCTTTTCTTAAATTCCCTCAGAAGTTACTAGTGTTTCAGAATCCTTGATTCCGAGATATTCTCTTCTCGTATAACATTTTCCATTTTCAACTGTTGGATTGAAGATTACAGTATCTTCATGTTTGATCAGTTTTTCATTCTGTTTTTCAACAGGCTTCTGATCAGGCTTTTTTTATTATCATTTGGATTGGTTTGTGGTTTTTGATCTGGTTGTGGTGTAGGTTGAAATAGATGGACCATTATCTGGAGAAACTGGATTTGTTCAGCAGTCTCCATAACAGGTCCTTTCCTCCTCCACTCATATCATCACGTGAGACCCCACAACAGTAAGGGTAAAGGTCTTGATCGCAACATTTCCTGATTATCAACTACTTTTTACAGTAATAGTACGATCTCTCACTGCATCACTAGTACTTCCTTCTATTTTTAGTAGTTGGATTGTAAGTCTAGTCCTTTGGAAGTCCTGATATCTCAATACCCTTAACTCCAACATCATCTTTTTACGTCAATAGAAATCTGAACAGGTCTATTCTTTTGATACGCTGATTTGGGATCTGTATTTATTTTGTGGAGGATTTTTCATCTAGATCTCTAAGCGTTACAACTACTTTAGCATCCCCTGTCAATCCATACTGATCAGTAACTCTAACTCATCAAAGTATGTACTGGTTTTGTTTCAAAATCTAGTGCTTTTACCAGCAACGAGTCTTTGAGAGTATTACCATCAAAAAGTAAAGATACCAGCATCATTTCCAGAAATTATTAGTATAAGTCATAGTATCTCCATTTGCATCACGAGCTGTGATATCTCCAATAGTTTTTACAGAAATAGGCTTATCCTGATGATGCTCATCTACTTGAAAGCTGCTCAATCTACCTCAGGGGCAATATTTACATTAAGTTTATCTGACAAAAGCCTTTAAAACTTGAATTTCCTACTTTATCCTCGGCTTTAATACAAAGATATTTACCGTTAAACTGTTTATGTGCAAAATCAAATTTAATGTCATAAGGCTCATTTTCTCCAGGCTGCAAAGTTCCCAAATATTGATAGTTTGTACAGTTTTGATCATCTCCTACTCCATAAGAGAGCGCTGCTGGATCACACGCCTAGATGACTTCCACAGTCCAGCTGGTCAACGATCTGCAAACATTACTTCAATATTATACTGACTTCTCTGCTTAGTATCATCTAGATCAAACTTACTAAATAGTGATGTCTGGACTAGATTTATCGATAGTATAAGTAGCATAGGAAAGTTCTGCTCTTATTTCCTGCTCTATCACGAGCAACAATCTTCAAAAAGTCCATCTTTTCACCTCATTTTTAGCTTTACCAGTACATTCGATATTTGTACTGATCTACCTGCAGGCTGCGCCTCACAGCTTCGATCTTCTACCACTAATTCACTATCTGGAGCAACAGCTACCCCGTTACTAATAATAGCAATCGCATCAAACACCTTTACCTGAATAGTCAAACTCAGATCAGTAAAAGCACTCTCTGCAGAGATAGTAATCTGAGGTGCGATCTCATCTCTTACAAAAGTTTGAGAACTCCATCAGATAGCTCCATTCTGGCCTCTGCCTCTAATCTGCACATCATGGATATCTTTCCCTGCTGGAAAAGGCTCCACTCAAAAGTACACTTAATTGGATTATTTTGATTGTTTTTAGCGCTGCAGCCCTTGAGTATATGAGTTCCTGCATAATCAGTGTACATGAAAGAATCTTAATATTTTCCCCATGTTCATTATTCACCCAAATACTACGAGAAATCAAATTTTCTGTTCCATCTATCATTAAGTGGTGCATATACTTGAACCTCACCTCTAATGGTTTGATCATTTTCTTAGGACATCATCTGTGCAAAATTCAACAATAGGAGGGAATCTAACTTCACTTTCAGATGAGTTTCCTAGACGATCATAACATTTAACCCACACACTATGTGACATTTGAGCTAGCAAGTACAAGAGGATATGGAGTATGGATCTCAAGATGAGTATTCTCATCATAGTTTCCATCATCAGCTCTCATTACACAGTAGTTCAATCCTATTCCTACATCATTAGGCAATCTGTGCAAGTGAAACCACTGGTTTATTGATACCATTAGTAGTATCTATTTTGATCTGTGCCTTCTCTGGACCAATACGATCTATGAGATATCCATCGATTTCTGCTTTAGATGAAAGTGTCGTAGTAGTCTGCGTTTCTTGATAGGTTGGCGCCCGTCGGGAGTTGGAGAAGGAAATTCTTGTCCAGCTACTTATTGCCACATCGAGAGCAGCCTGAACCGCAAGTCTCATTTCCTCTCTGAGTAGGAAGTCAACTTAATAGAACAAACAAGATGATCGTCATCTCCATCCTTTTGACAAGAGAGATCTTGATTCCCTATTGTTGTCTGAGGGAGGAGGTTACTTTAGTCGGGTCTAAAGGAAGTTTTGCACTAACTTTAATCTTAGTATCTACGATATCTCTGAAGCTTGCTTGCGTTGGAGCATCAAAAGTCACCTGAATCTTACAGTCCATTCCTCTTATCATTAAGAACAAACCTTCTGCTGTCAAAGTTTATTTTATACTTGACATGCACAATAAGTGAGTTGATACATGAATTGTTCTATTCTGCATAGTAGTAGGATCCAAGTTGCTTGCGTTTCAAGTCTCAAGAAATTTTTCATAATTTCCTGTTCAAAAGAGATCACTCACTCCAGATGAAACTCATCCAAATTACTAGCTGAGCTTTTGAGTGATTCCACTACTCAAATCTTGATTAAACTGTGACGCTCATAAAACATCGCAGAAAGATTTTTCGCCTTACTCGTATCCCATTCTGACATATTCCTATCCTAAGTTTTTCTGCATGAGCAAACATATTTGACATATCTTTTCCACGCCATTAGTATTCTCAATTTCTACCCTCTCACCTGAGAATCACTATAAACATATAACCCATATCTTTTACCTTCCCAGCATCTCCACATTTACACTAGGTACTTTCTGAATTCCCAAACATAAAAACCATATCTTCCATCATTGCCTGCATCCTGAAATTTACTGAGATTCCAATGCGCTTGTTCAGTGAAACATTGTCTCCCATTAGTTGTCACCTTACTCGTATCCCAGTCTGAGAAGTTTCCTTCCTTTGAGCTTAGGTAGCTCCAGAAAACTATGTTTACCATACTTAGTTAGCGCTACTCGTATTCTCTTTATCTCTACCTTTTCTATCTGAGAACCATCAAACATATAACCCATATCTTTACCTTCCCAGCATCTCCAATATTTACACTAGGTATTTTCACGACTCAAACATAAAACCCATATCTTCCACATTGCCTGCATTCTGAAATTTACTGGAGATTCCAACGCTTTCGTTCAGTGAAACATTGCCTCATTGTCACCTTACCTGTATCCCAGTCTGAGAAGTTTCTCCTGAGCTTAGGGTGCCCAGAAAACATGTTTACATCTATACTTGTGTCACTGCATTCCCCGTATCTCTACCTTTTCATCTGAGAACCATCAAACATATATAACCATATCTTTACCTTCCCAGCATCTCCAATACTTACGCTAGGTACTTGAATTCTAAAACATAAAAACCCATATCTTCCACATTGCTCGTATCTCTGAAATTTACTGGTGATTCCAATGCACTTGCTCAGTAGGAAACATTGCTCTCATTGTTTTTACTCACTGTATCCCAGTCTGAGAAGTTTCCTCCTGAGCTTAGGTGCTCCAGAAAACATGCTTTTACCATACTTGTTACGCTACTCGTATTCCTTTATCTCTACCTTTTCATCTGAGAACCATCAAACATATAACTCCATATCTTTTTACCTTCCCGCATCTCCAATACTTACGCTAGGTACTTCTGAATTCCCAAACATAAAACCCATATCTTCCACATTGCTCGCATCTCTGAAATTCCTACTGGGTGATTCCAATGCACTTGTTCAGTGAAGACATTGCTCTCATTGTTTTTACTCTACTGCATCCCAGTCTCGAGAAGCTTCCTTCCTTGAGCTCAGAGTGCTCCAGAAAAACATGTTTACCATACTTGTTACGCCACCGTATTCCTATCTCTCACCTTTCACCTGAGAAATCATTAAACATATAACCCATATCTTTTACCTTCCCTAGCATCTCCAATATTTACACTAGGTACTTTGAATTCCTAAAACATAAAACCCATATCTTCCACATTGCTTGCATCTCTGAAATTTACTGAGATTCCAATGCGCTTGTTCAGTGAAAATCATTGCTCTATTGTTGTCACCTTACCGTATCCCAGTCTGAGAAGTTTCCTCCTTGAGCTTTTAGAGGTTGCTCCTGCAAACATGTTTTCCTCATATTCGTTACATTGCTCGTATTCATCTCATATGGGGAAAAACAATTTTCTGTTTGAAAATCCTCACTGAGATGCATCATCAGCAAACTGTACTCCAGAAGTAAACTCAATCTTGCTATTAGAGTCAAGCAGTTAACTTCAAAGTATCTCTCATTTGAAACCACTTAGTACGGTCTATCTTACCATTTCCTGAACGGTTAAAAGTCTGCAGTCTGATCCCGTACTACCCCTGTACAGCTCCAAGATCAAAAAGTCTGACTTGGGTACAGAGACCGCCTCAGCAAAAAGCGTTGAAGGAACCATCACTCCAGACAAGAATACCCCCAACAGTACAAATAAATACTTTTCGAAGTTTTTCATAGCATAGAAATAAAAGCTCAAAATTGATACTATAAATCCACTTTCATTTATCAATAAATACTCTCAGATCAGTAACAGATTTTAGCTTGACATACCAAAAAGAAAGGGCTTTTCAACTCAAGAAAAATCTGATTTCTATTTTTATTTGCATTTAATCCTAATTTTACTACCTCATGAGCATTTATCATTCTCACTCATCAATGCAACCCCATCACAAAAACAAAAGAGCTACTTTTGACTACCAATTTGAAAAAGAATATCAAGCCTGAATGATCTCATAGTGATTTGAAGCAAAGCAGTAAAGATCACACATCACATATACAGGATGCCATTGTCAAAATAAACCATCAAGAAGTCTGGCTTATAATATGGATATTCCTCTATTCAAAAACAGCCCCTGTTCTCGCCCCTTCTCATCAACCCAGCCCTCGCAAGCCCTCCTTACAGAGAAATCTCAAAATAGCTTCAGCCCCTCGACAAGCCTGCATGGTTCTCTTCCCTGAAGTCTACATCGCAAAATGAGGCTTTCATCAAACTAAAACTCTGACTCTGAAAAACTCTACAAGAAAATTGAAAAACAAATCCCTCAAAGAAAAGACATTAAAACAAATGGACAAAGAGATCAAAACAATCTCAGATAATATTTTTCATATAAACATATAAACATATAAATTAATATAAAAATAATTTGCTTTTTAATCTAAAACTACTATACTTTAGTTTGGTATAGTTTTTACATAGAAATCTTCCAAAATGACATCTGAATGATAATCTTGAGTTTTCGCCTTTGATTGCAGGAATTTTTCACTCGTCCCTTTGTGAATAATCAAGCCTACTGTGCAGACAATATGTTGTTCTACTTCACAACTCTTCCCTAGACTTGAACTATTATTTCATACAGACACCGCCTCTACAAGAGGCAATCTATAAAGGCGATAAAATTGATTTTTATTTGAGGCAGCTCGATGTGCAAACTGCAAACTCCCTCAAAGAAGACCTACTTGTTAAAATGAATTCCTCTTGATCCACACTGCTCATCGTAGATTTTGATCAAGCACAAGAACTGAGAACAAAATATTGAAATCAAAACCTTCATACCTTCATTCGTATAGACCAAGATCTCAACCTTATCTCCAAAGATGAATCTGGAGAATATGAAAAATCATCACCTTTTTGAATAAGCTTTTATTTTTGAATAAACAAATATGATCCTATTTTTGCCTTTTTGCTGGAGTATTATCAGTATTAGCTCCTTGTGTATTACCACATATTACTCAGTTCTTCTGAGGTTGATTAGCCAAGGACAATAAAATCCTCCCTTTATATTATTCTGATTTCTTCACTATTTTTATTTTGTTTTTCACTTTTAGTCCTCGAAAATTTGAGCAAGCTTTTCTCCCTATCAGCCAAGAAACCCTTTACTATAATCTCGCCCATCATTATTACCAGTTACGGACTTATCCTAATCTGCCACAGCTACGAGACAGAGCAAAAATCTCTTCTCCCATCACGCCTATCTCCACCTCAATCTCAAAAACAAAAACCTGATTTCGAGGCGATGTTCTCCTTGAGCATCTCTAGGACCAATCTTGCATCCTGTTCTCAACCTATGCCCTCATCATCTCGACTATCCTCCCAGCCAACTTAACAAATGGGATCTAAGCATATTGATGTACATTATAGGTTTTGACTCGTAATTTTTATCATTATCTACTTTTGGGAAAAGAGGCTCTCCAACACTCCGCCGATATGCCAAACCCAGAAGGTATTTTCAAAAAATACTGGAATAATCCTGATCCTCACAGGCGTACTTTTCATCCTTCTTGAGGATTTAAGCAAATAGAAAGCCAGATAGTAAACACTTCATTCTGAAGCATTCTTTACCAAAATCGAAAAAATGTACACTCCACTCAAATATATATATTTACAAAAAGTCCTTGATAATTTAAAATATATAAGATAATCAGTTAACAAGAACATAGCTGTGTCTATCAAAAGGTCTCGTAGAGATAGAGCTAGTCTAGTAAATAGATAAAAATCTTTATAGAGCAAACAAGAAAACCAAATGAGAAAGACATGAATAGAAACAATCGTATCTGAGATGAACCCAGTCTAATGATCATGCAACTTCTGGGTAATGAGCAGAGATTTAGACAGATCAAGGTCTCACTCAAAACAGATTCAAGGCAAAGAAGTATGACTAATAGAATGTCCGAAAGGACTAGGAACAAACGTAAAAACAAAGCTATGAATAGAAGTAATTGTATCTGAGACGTAACCTCGTCTAGCGCAGATAATCCACTCTCTAACAGACTCAAAATCTTACAAAGTAGAGAGAGAAAAATCAAAAGAAAAGCAAAAGCTTATGAACCAAAGTAATCGTATCTGAGATAGTACAATAAACGCATAATGTATATGTATTGGTAGTCAACTCCTAGACTTGTATAAGTCTGAGTAGTACGAAGAAAAACAACGCTGAAGTTGACATGTTTACGAAGAACAACGCGATGACATGTTTATGAAGGAAAACAATGCGAAGCTGGATATGTTTACGAAGAAAACAATCGAAGGATATGTTTGATGAAGAAAAAGCAATGCGAAGGATATGTTTACGAAGAAAATAACGCGAAGGATGATCTGACAAATTTGTTGGACTTTTTAGTCTATTCCAATCTACTCTTCTAAAAATCTTATCATAGGTATTGCAAGTTTCAAAAGCCCTTTTAGCTCTGGGCTCCAAAGCACCCCTGAAAGTAAAATATCATCAGCAATCTGAATTTCCCAAAAAGCCAATCTTTTGAAAACAAAGACTGATTTACATACTCTTTGTCTTTTGGCAAAAGACGAATTAGTTCCCATGCTTTTTGATAACTACAATTTGCTTGTTCTAAGTGCTTTTGCTCATCCGAAAGAGATTTTTATTGTATTATCTCTAGCTTTGGAAAAGCTTTTTAATATGTTACATCGACTTATATTCCTGCAAAGTATAAGGCTGATTAGGGGTTAGATCTAAAGCATCTTACCAGCAGATAAAAAGCTCTGAAGTTTGAAGCTTCTCCATTGACTAATCAGAATCGCATGTTTTCCATTTCTTTGATTCAAACGGCTCAGCCTCCAAGTCTCATTCTCAAAACTCCCTCCTGCCTAAGCTCAAATAACAGAAACACGGTCGACCACTCTCTTCCTCATGCGCAATTTCACAGCCAAAATGATCCTTAGGGACTCTATCTACTCTATAATCGAATATCCCTATTAAAACCTAAAAATACACTGTTTCAACTCAAGCATCTTGATCGATTAGGATTAAGCTCTTTTCCCATAATCAAGCAAACTGCTGATCAAACCTTTCAAAACCTCTTTTTCCTGTTGATATAAATCATAATTGCACGAAATCGCCCAGTATTATTAGTTTCCAAATCTGCCTATTTAAAGTAATGTACATCTTTTTCAAAACAACAAAATAAATCTGACTCTTCCTGCTTTTCATTCTTTATAGTTTATCACCCATTTATAGTTTTTCCTTTTCCCAGTTTTCACCGATAAAATTGCAACTCACAACAAATACAACAAAACCACGACTCTTGCATGCCTAATAATCCACTCTGAATCTACTCTACATATTCAAAAACAAATCTAACTACCATAAAAGAGTAAAAATTGGCTGCCAAAACAGACTTTTCGTTCTTTTTCTAATTTGCTCACAAAACCAACGCTTGAGCTACAAAAACATTATTCTCAAAAATCGACAAAAAGTTGGTATTGACTCTCAAGATTTGATCTACCTTTGACATATATGAAACAGATGAAAAGTTCTATCCACTGGCCACCTGTAAACCTCTATGGGATACCTATAAAGCTCTTGATTGAGAAAAATTACCAAACTCCCCAAAAGATTCGAAAGGCAATCATGATCAAAGCAAACATCCTTCCTATTAACTTTTAATCCAAAACAAAATCACTGAATTTACAACCCTAGAACTCGCCAATAAAGGATTCCACTTCCCAAATTTTTGAAAATATCTCCAATGCTCAAATATACATTCACCATAAATCAACACACACTGAGCCTTCCTACACAAGACTCAAAGCTACACTAAAATTGTCCTCCAGCCCTCAGTCAAAAATACTGAATCTTCGCTGTTTCAAAAACCCTCTTCCCGATCCTAAAATGATATATCCAATGCAAAAGCTACTGTATAAAATCCATTTGATAAATTGATCTAACCAAAGATCTCAAAAGCGACTATTCATTTGAAAACATAAAAACTGAATTGAGGTACATTTTATCTTTATTTCAGTGTATTTTTATTTTAAAGTATACAAAACAATATTTTTGGCTAGATATCAGCTATGAAATTAAGGTTTTAGATTTTATTACTCACAAATGTCTACTCTTGTCAAATCAATAATAGAAACCACAGGAAAATCAAATAACTCAAAACCTGATTTTTCAGTTTTAAAAATCACACCAAAAGATATAGCTAGACAGAGTCAGACACTCATTTTCCTCATCACCAAATGTAAACACAGTCTTCAACTCCTACCACCAACAATTTCCTAGAATACACGCAGCATCTTATCACTCAACTACAATCAGGCTACCAAACACAACTGTTTTATACTACAATGAGCTCTCTCTAAGCCTCAATCGATATGGAAGAACTGAGCAAGAACATCTCGTCAATCAGAAAAGGAGCTGACTGAAAGTCTGCAATCTCATTTTGAAATGAACTCTACGAAAAAGAGACACCATGGAACCATGAGAATTTATCAAAGAAATCACGACTTCCTCTCAGGCAGAAACATCAGACCTACCCAAGCAAAGAATCAGGTATCTCTCAGGCTAAGACTTGATGGAGTACTCATGCAAGTCTGAAAAATTCACTCACGAAGAATCCTGAAATATATGCAAAAATCAAGTCTCATCTCTAGGAGTAAAGATGAATATAGACTATGATTCCTCAAGATGGAAGATTTTCCTTTCCAAGCATCAGACAAAGACTGAAAATCTCAGAACATTTCGATGCCAGAATCAGCTTTATGCCTGGTATCAAAACTGAAAGCATCGTTGATCAGACTTTGACGCCAAAAAGCGTAGATAGCTTTGAAGAAATCTGACTCTCTCCAGATCAAACTCACTCTAGAAGACAATATTCATAAAAACTTCAGAATTATCATTATCACAGGTCCAACCTGATCTTGAAAACCACAACGCCTCGGGCACCACACTCAGCTTTAATGATGGAAACCAAAAAGATTATCACCCTGAGGATCCAATAGAGTATAAAATTGCGGTCTCAGCAGTCGCAAATCAATTATGACAAAGGCTATGATTACGAAACAGGCTTCAAAGCCATTCTCAGACAAGATCCTGATATTATTTTAGAGAAACAAGAAACAAAAAGAACTGCCCAGATCGCGATCAACGCTTCTTTAACCTGACATTTGGCATTTACCACCCCCATACCAATTCAGTTTTTGAGTCTACTAGGCTCATGAATATGATAGAACCTTATCTCCTCACGCTGACAAATCCGTTTTCAGGGCAGAGACTTGTTCCTAAAGTTCGATCTCATTAGGAAATGGACGAAGCCACGCAGAAGAAGATATGGAAATTAGAGCTGACTGAAACCACACACACCTGATCCAGAACTCGAAACCAATCACTAAGGAAAAAATCTTCATGAAATGGTTGTGAACACTGTAATAATAGCGGTTATCTGGCAGAAACTGCAAAATCCTAGAAATCACAGGAAATCAATGACAAAACTAGACAAAAATGATGAGTATGAAGGGCAGACAACTTCCTTCCTCTAGCAAAAACTTTGGATTTACTGTATGCAAGAAGATTGAATATTGAAAGTAGTAGAAGGATTACTGATCGAAAGAGCTCATAGAGTTTTTGTATTAATCACGATAAAATTTTAGCACACTACCAAAAAGAATGAAAATAACTATTCATAATCTGATACTCATCTTAGCTAGAAAAGTACTTTTTTCTACTATAGATATAAAAATAGGAAGAGACATGAAATCGAATGAATGAATGAATGAATGAATGAATGAGAATTTTGAATACAATGATTAGAAATGGGAGAGGTTCTCCTTCTCAATAAAAATATCCAGATTTGAGGTTTTTATTACAACATATCGCACCATTGGACAAAAAGCTACCTCATGTAATCATTATAAGCAAAATTGATGACAAAGGGAATACTCTCATGCCACAGAACACTCTGAAAAGAAGAAAAGTCTGGAATCCAAATCAATGTACCACTTCGATTCCCTATCTCAAGAAAAATCCATGCAAAATTTGTATCTTTTAAAACCCAACAAAGAGCTCTAGAGAAAAAGCAATTAAAAACCTTACTTTAAAAGAAAATGAAACAAGGAGAATATGATTATAGTGAAGCGCTCATTTAGCATTTTAGCATTTCCAGATATTCAAAAGAAAAATATAACTGCGGGTCCCACCTGCCCATCTCTTTTGACTCTAAAATCAAAATCTAGCTTTACCAAATGGAGGTATCAAGATTTTCTCACATAAAATTCCACGCAAAAGGAAACTTATAGGGCTTAAAAAGCTTCTTCAAACAAGAAAGAATAAACTCTCAGAACTCTCTTGCACAAATTAAAAAGACAGATCGAATCTAGCTTTCTTCTTTTTAATCTTAGGAGAAAAGAAAACTTGATTAAAAGTATATCAAAAACCCGTCAAAATCTGAGTTTTTAATTAATCAAATAAAACTTCTTAGAGAATCGGCATAAAGCAAACCTTTGATTTCTTTTTGACCTTTGAGTTCATAATAGCTATTATCATTATATAAAATGTTGATAATAGTTTTGTCATGCAAAAGTGAATAATCGGTTGGATATTCATCATCTGGTAGCTGAATTTCTTTTTCTTCACATTTTTAAGGCTCAGCATCAACTGAAATCGACCATACTCAATAATTGGAATTTCAAAATAAAATAAAATTCTCATCTTGATATATTCCAATAAACGACCTCAGAACTATCAATCACAATCTGTTTATTTTCAGGCTTTTTCATACCAACAAATTTTAGAGAAATCTTATGATCCTTAGTAATCACACCAAGCAATCTCACTACTTGTCAAAAATCTAAAATCTGACGCCTTCGTTCTAACGAGATGATAGTTTTTATCCTCCATAAGTCCATCTATAAATCCAATTTCTATCTGATCAAATACATTTACATATTGTATTTTCCCACTTGACAATACATCTTTGACCTGCTGTTTTTAGATACTGCCCTTGAGAATGTTCATCCTCTATTTTTTAATCTCAAAATTTCTGCGGATAAAAACTCAAAAACTCTTAGCATCTACTTCAAACTTATAAGGAGGAACGATCAATATCACGAGCTGCAGTCCTATCGCTCGCATATCTATCTTGTATTCCAAATATTTCAAATCAATTGCAAATTTGGGAGATCTTCTTTTTAAAACCAATCCAAATAGTATCTATTCTAGGATACCAATGGAATCACTATCAAGGAGGTATAGCAAGTATTATCTTGAAAAACATCACTTTCTACATTATTTCCTCATGACTTGTAGATGAGATGAATCTTTATGAAACATCCTAAGAAAATCCATCTTGCTGCATAATCTCGCCCTGAGGTAACCAAAAAGGTAAAGAGAAGCCTTCACTCATAGCATATATATACTCCAGTTAATTAATCACTTTTTGAGGGACATAATTTAGTTAGCAAAAGTTCTGCATCAAAAGTCCTCTTGAAGTATTTGCAAAGGAAACCCCTAAAACAAAAATAACTACATGATAAGAAGAATAAAAAGGGAAAAATATTTTTCTATTTTCTCAAAAATAAATGCCTTTAAATATGAAGTCAACTCAAAACATAAAATAAACAACGTAGAGAATTTTCTAAGACTAATGAAGTTTTAACATTTCCTCTACTGAAATGTAATATTCTCCAAGATTAAAGCAGAACTTGACTTTGCATGACTTATTTTCTTTTTACCTTCAGGTCTAGTCTTTCTTGGTGATGATCCTCATTCTGACTTCATGAAAGCGAAACCTTTCTCTCCACATCTACATCAAGCACTCTCACTTCTACCGTCTGTCCAACCTTCACCACATCAATCGGATTCTGCACAAAAATAATCTGCCATTTGTGACTTATGAACCAATCCATCATTATGCAATCAAACATCAACAAATGCCCCAAAATCAGTCACATTTCTCACAACCCCTTGAAGCTTCATCCCTATCTGAACATCTTTGATATCCAAGACATCAGATTTAAATACTGGCTTCTCAATTTCTTCTCTCGGATCAAGTCCTGGTCTCTGAAGTTCCTTAATGATATCTTCCATCGTCCTCAAATCCAAGTTCATACTTATTACAAAAAAAGCTGAAAATCTGACTCTCATCATAGTGAGGCATCTGGAGAGGAAGTTTCAGATTTTTCTTTATTCAAGCTCTCCTTCAAGGAAAGCATAGGTTGCTTTGTGATGATCTGGATGAATACCTGTCGCATCAAGTGGCTCTTTTCCCTCTTTAATTCTCAAAAAAATCCAATCGCCTGTTCATAAGCCTTTGGACCGAGTCCTTTTACTTTTTGATCTGTTTTTCTCCTCAAAAGCTCAATTCTCATCTCTATAAGCTACCACATTTTTAGCTACACTAGTAGAAAGCCCCGCAATGTACTGCAACAAAGTATAACTTGCTGTATTTTACATCAACCCCCACTGCATTTACCACATCTTCAACCTTTTCTTCAAGTTTTTCTTTTTGAGGATTTTTGATCTACATCATGCTGATACTGCCCTGATTCCTATAGCCTTCGGATCAATTTTTGTCAATTCTGCCAAAGGATCCTGTACCCTATGAGCAATACTAATAGCCCCTCTAATCGTCACATCCAAGTTTGGATATTCATCTTGTGCCAATTGAGAAGCTGAATATACTGATGCTCCAGCCTCCGAAGTAATCACATACTGCACTTTGAGATTATTTTTGATAAAATCAGCAACAACCTTTTCAGATTCCCTACTAGCAGTTCCATTTCCCAATTACGATCAAATCAATACCATACTGCTCTACCAAGTTCAAAAGTGATTTTTCTGCTTCTGCAATTTTTATTCTGAGGCTCCGTTGGATAAATAACTTCTTTTGCAAGAAATTTTCCTGTTTGATCTACAACAGCCAATTTACATCCTAGTTCTAAAAAGCAGGATCAAATCCCAAAACTGTCAATCCCTTTACAGGAGGCGTCAAAAGCAAATTTTTCAAATTATCTCAAAAACTCTAATTGCAGCCCTCATCTGCCCATCTTTTTCTTATCTGATCTAAGCTCTCTCAATTGATGGCAAAAGAAGCCTTGTCAATCCATCCTCTATCGCCTCATGCAAATATTCCACACTTGAATTAGCCTTTTGAGGAACAAAAACGAGTTGAAAATTCTGAAATCTTTGATTGAGAAAAACTCAATTCCTACGGATAATTGTTTTTTTCTTTTTCAGCTCTTGAGACTGCTAAATATGCATAAGAAGGCATCTCTGCGAGTTTTTTATTGTAGTCTTTATAGATCTTATACACCCCATTTTCTTCAAAAAGTTTTGGTAGCTTTTGGTCTGAAGTTTTGCATTTACTTCTTCAAACTGCTTAATCTCAGCCCTTAAATCTGCATGATCACTCACAGCTTCTGCGAGAATATCCTTTTGCCTTGAATCGCCTCCTCTCTATTTTTTTACAGAAGTTTTCGCATCACCAGTGTCTTTAACAAATTTTTTTGTGCCCTCAGTTTCAAAATCCTCTTTGCTCAGCTCTGCTTTTGCCAAAAATTTGTGCAAGCAGTTCGAGTCCTTTCGCCTTTGCAATCGTCGCTTTTTGTGTTTTTCTTTTCCTTGAAATGGTCTGTACAAATCCTCTACTCTCGCCAAGGTTTCAGCGGAAAAGAATCTGAAGTCTGAGTTCATCTGTCATTAAAGCCCTTTTTCTTCGATAAGTCTAATCACATCTTGCTTCCTTGCTTCTAGATTTTTGGTATAGCTATAAAGCTCATAAAAATCACGCAATTGCTCATCACTTGCACCTTTGGTCATTTCCTTACGATAACGAGCAATAAAGGGAATCGTATTCCCCTCATCCAAAAAGCTGAATAATATTCTTGATAACTCAGATTTCCATACCTGTTTTCTGATTGATAATACTGATAAGCTCCATATTCCCTCCTTTTATAAATTAAAAATACAATTTTATTTATTTTTCTTTTGATTCATCTCCACAAGCTACCTGAACTATCACGCCTACTGGACAACAATTTTCTGCAAGAGAAAATTGCTCCTTTAGAGAAGATCAGGTTTGATAACTTTTTTTGCCATCTTTATTGTCAGCAAACTGCATCATCACATACTCCACAATGAATACAATAATCATGCTTAACTTCTAATTTAGTTTCTTGCATTATTACTCCTCCTAATATAAATTATTCAACCTCCTTTCCTTAATCAATCTATTTTCAAAACCAGAAAGTGCAGGTGAAATCTGATTTTTCAGGATAGTATTTTTGCTGAGGTTTCGGGCTCCTTAACCGCCTCCAACAAAGAGGCATTACTTTCCTTTAGAGAAGTTTGAACCTGATTTGCAAGTCTGTTTTCTTCCTTTTTTTCCCTCTTGTTTGGGCTGTAAAGGTTGTATTATTTTTCACTCATTTTTATTAAAAATAGAATAATAAAAATCAGACCTTACTTTTACGATATTCTCCCAAAATTTCAAGTATAAAAAGGACCACAAGGAATACCTCTGGTCCACTGGGCAGACTCAGAACCGATAGCAGACCCTTAGAATACAGAAGGCTTTAGGATATCAGATGCACACGCAACCAATAGGATTAAAGCCATTTATATCCGCAACAAATAACAAATCGGTTCCAAATCTTATTTTCTCACTTTTCATTTGGGTAAACTACTCGTTTGAGAAAGACTTATCTTGATATCACCCATACCAAAAAGAAATCTGATTGTTTTCTTTTTGTTTTACGACCTAGATATATGCATCTATGCTACAAAAACAACACTAAAATCAAATTTTCCTCTAATTTTTAGATCTCACATTTTAGAAAATCTATGATATATTCGCTCATAAAAAGTTAGCACAGCATCATATCTTGCGCAGAAGAATAGTTATGAATAGGGTTGTTGCTGATCATAAATATTTCCTCATACGAGAAAAACGTGCGATACTCATTGAGCAAAAAAATCTCAAAAATCTGACTCATTTACACGATTCTCCTCCAAATCTAACACAGCAAAGCTTGAGTCGATTCCCAGCTCTCCATCACAAAAAGCTGCGAAACACAGCAACCAAAAACTTGCTCCTCCCTCAACATAGTCCATTACAAATGCAATTTTTTTACCAACGGGGATATGATCATTATTACCAATTCCATTTTTCCGAGAAAAAGCATATGAAGATTTTTGGTAGAAAGCCTAGTCGCATAGTGTTCCCAAACCCTAATCCCCTGCTCTCAAAAAGCTTTCCTTCAAACCCTAAAAATATGGTCATACCTCTTATTTATATCAATTCCCTGTAATAACAAGATGAGTTTTAGCACATCACCACTCTGAAAAAAAGAGCAAAATCAGACTTTATTTGTCCGATCAAATCATATTGTGCAGATAAAATCTCCTCAGCACTAATGCATACCAAAAAAACTCTGCCTCTCACCTCATATCTGAAAAATAAGGTTTTCATTTCTTCCTTCTTTCAAAAACCTGAAGGTAAACTTTACCCCTGTTTGTTCTGCTAGTTTTTCCAAATGATGTTGTAATAACTGTCTCTCCTCTAACATCGAACAAACCAAAAAATAAAAACACTTATTCAAAGATATGAATTATTATCCTCTATGATTATACTAAGGAGAGTATTTTTGTCAAAAAGAAATTGATTTTTAACTTTTAATTATATAAGATTACCCATCAAAAAGAATCAGTTTTTTTATCTCTATACAATTTTTCTATGCGAAACAGTATCACAAATTCCCTTCAATATACACGAGATAGTATGGCAACCTTTGTACATGAACAACCTCTATTGTTTTATCATCATTGGACTCATTCTCATTCGATCAATCATTGCAAGCTCAATCAAAAGAAAATTCAAAAAGAAATATATCCTCCCCTACGAAAATAAAAGTCAATACGGAAAAACCAACATTTTTATATCAAATACTTTCAAAAAAGTACATAGCATCAATTCAATTGGAATCTTAATCATACTTGCACTTATTCTGATCTATATTCTCACAAAAGTACAAGTCATTGGAAGCGTTCTGGCAGTATGAGTCGGTGCAGTGATTTTAACATTTCAAACCTTTGTAGTCTCGTTCTTAATGTACTTTGTATTGACAAAAAAAGTATCAAGTAGGAGATCATATCAAAGTCCGCATAGATGGACAAGATTATCAGGGAGAGATCCTTGACATTAGCGCCTTTTTATATCGGGATTGCAGGAAAAATGAATACTGAGAAAGTAAAGACCAATATTACCACATTCCAAATAATCAGCTCCGATTAAATCCTATCAATAAACTAAATCTCTCTCACGATAATTATACAAAAAGAATCTATTATAATCCCTTACTCCAATGAAGAATTCAGACTTCCATTTAACTGAGACCGTTAAAGAAATCCAAAAATTTTCTCAATAATTATCTCCCTCTAAGAGTCTGCCTCACAAGTAGGAAACTACAAAACCTACATCGGGAAAAAGATATAAAATGAGCTTTTACCTACCAAGATGGGAAAAACCCATATTTGGATTGGTTTCTAACAAGAAGAAAAAGATGAAGAATCCAAAATGTATACTATACTTGCCTTTATTGAAAGTTTAAAAAAATTCAATCCAAAAACAAAATAAAAAGAAATCTGACTTTTAATGACGAACGTACGAAAAAGTCAGATTTTTATTAGAGCAACAGATTATTCCCCACTAACTTCCTTGATCTGATCACGAATCACCTGCAGCCTTTTTCAAATTCCCAAGCCTTGATCGCATTATCCAGTTGAATTTTAAGATCCTTGAGTATAATTTCTCTTTCAGCTTTGGTAGCTTTCTTGAGTTTTTACCTTTCATCTTGATAAAGAACCAAAAATCCTGATTCAGATTTAGATCTGTTTTTACACTCTCAAGATTTTTGATATTGGATAGTGCAACTGAAGGCGTAATACCATGTTCTTGATTAAACTTTTGCTGAATATCACGGCGACGATAAGTCTCTCGTAGAGATTTGATCATCGATTCAGTAAAAGCATCAGCATACAAAATCACTTCACTATTGGGATTTCTCATGCACGACCAATAATCTGAATAAGTGAAGTCGTTGACCTCAAAAATCCTCTTTGTCTGCATCCAATACTCATATCAGCGTCACCTCAGGCAGATCAATCCCTCTCTAAGCAAATTTACTCCCACAATAATATCAATTTCTCATGTCCTAAAGCTTTATTGATAATTTCCCAACGATCAATAGTCGCAATCTCACTATGAAGATAAAAAGCCTTGAACCCCTGAGCTACAAGAAAAATTGGTTACTTCTTCAGAGGATTTTTGGTCAAAGTTACAAGGAGAATTTTTCCCATTTTTGTTAATATGCTCTCTAATTTTTCCAAGCAAATGCTCCAAAAAGCTGGAGCTTTTTGCCCCTCAAAAATATCAACATCAGACTGCAAAATAGGGTAGAAAGTAAGCTCTCTGACATAATAGAAAAATAAATCTGACTTCCAGTCTAATGATTCCATACGAGAAAAACAAGACAAAAAAACATTGACCTTATTTATACAGGACTACTCATCTCATTTTCCCTTGTATTATAAAAATTAAAAGGATATACTTAAATTGTTTTTATCCTTTATGATTTATACAAGATGAAAAACACTCGTACTCTCTACACTTTTGATTGGAGCTGCAGCTCTAACAGGATGTGGACCTCAAACCAACAATGAACCCCTCACAGGAGAAGACATGCTTGTGCAAACTTGAGCTGAAGACTCTAGAATGAACACAACAGGTATGGCAAATCCAGCGAGTGAATACTGCGTTTCTCAAGGAGGAACTAGCGAAATCAGAAAAAGACAAAAGATGGTGCTGAATTTGGAGTTTGCATACTCTCAAACGGAGAAGAAAGAGAAGAATGGAACTTCTACAGAGAATCTGAATATGTAGGACTTTCTCTCGCAGATGCAGAAGCTAAAAGCAAAAAGAAAAGCGGGTAGAATTCCGTATCGCAGAACAAGATGGAGAAGCTAAGGCATTAACTATGGATCTTAGACCAGGTCGCGTAAACGCAGTAGTTAACAGCGGTGTGGTAACTTCAGTAGTTATTGAATAAAAACACAAACACTAAAAAGAAAGAGAACTCTGATTCAAGTCAGGATTCTCTTTTTTTGTTCTTTCCTTGCATTCAATAGGCAGAAAAATAGACTAAAAATCATACTTTTTGTTTAAGGATAATCTTTTAAAAATCCAAAGAAAATCTATGAAAAACACAACTTATACCAATTATCTGCCTACTAAGCGCAATAGCAAAGCTTACTAATAATACTTTTGAAGTAAAGAAAAACAGCTCCCGAACTATCAACGACTGGGGACAATAGCTTAATTTCAGATGAAACATCACTCCCCGACCAATCCTGCATCTGCATACTGCATTGAGCAATGAGGTAGCTTGGTTCGTGCCTCTCTTCCAGAATGAGATGAATATTTAAACTGCAAACTTCCATCTGGAGAAGAAGTTGAAGAAAATAAATTCTACAATTCAGCACCCTACCTATGAAAAACACTTAAAGAAGCAGAAACTATCGCTAGAGAAAAAGAAACTCACTTCGCATTATCGAACAAGACGGAGAAACTCTCGAAACCACAGCAGATTATGTTCCATGACGTATAAACATAACCCCTTACAAAACTGAATCATAACCTCAGCTTTTTGAAGAGTAATTATCAAAATCCCCCCTACTAAAAAAAGTAATACCTCATTTCTAGCTGATCTCAAAATTTTACCCCAAAAAACAACAAAAAAATATGAAACATCCTTTTACCAAGTTTGAAAAATTACTGCAAACTAGCATTACTAGCCTCTGCTCGTATTGCCAAAGCTTGAAAATCACAATATTATTACAGCCGATGATGTATTTCTCGGGATTATGATGACCTTTATGGAAAATCATTTTAGAAGATAGTTTCCAGTGCTCTAATAGGCATCCATGAAAATAAAAAAACTTGATGCCCATCTTGAAACACTAGAGAACAAGGCTTTAGATTATGAATTCATCCACATAGATCAAATAGAGCCAGATCATTACCATTTTCAAGAAGAAATCCAAACCTTGCTACAACCCTATATTGATCATCCATCAAAAAAACCTCGATCTCCAATATCTTCTAAAAAGGAGTTCTTCCTTACCTTTCTAGTGAGACAAAAAGCACTCTTAAAAGACAAAGAAAACCAATTATTCTAAAATCATTGATACAACAGATAAACTCAACCAAATCCCTATCATCAAGGAACTTTGATTTATCAACTTTCTTGATACTCTAGACGAAAATGCTTAAACAACTTAATTTAGATTATTCTCAACTTGAAAAACATGCAAATCAAAATCTGAACCAGCGAAGATCTCAATACGCTTTTTAGCTCTTTAGAAGAAAAATCTCACAAACTTCTAATTCAATGGAAGTGAAATCGTTGAAAAATCTGAATCAGACAAAAAAATCTGACCAAAGCTCAGTTTCCACCTCTGATCCAAAAGGGAAAAAGAAAGAAGAAAAAGCTTACCATCGAATATTTTGGGACAGACCTTACCAAAGAAGCCAAAGATGGATATCTTGATCCCATTATCTGAAGAGAAAAAGAAATAGATCAAGTAATCTATACGCTTCTCAGAAAAAGTAAAAACAATCCTCTTCTTATATGAGAGGCTGGAGTTGGGAAAAACTGCAATCGTAGAAGGACTTGTTCAAAGGATCAACATGGGAAAAGTACCTGAAAAACTAGATTGGAAAAAGAGTTTTTCTATTGGACATGGGAACTCTCGTTGCTGGGACAAAATACAGAGGAGAATTTGAATCAAGAATGAAATCAATTCTCGAGGAAGCAACTGATCCGACGAATAATATCATCCTCTTTATCGATGAACTCCATACTATTATCGGTGCTTGAGGACAAGACCAAAATGACGCTGCACAAATGCTAAAAGCCACTCCTCTCGAGAGGAAAAAAATTAAACTAATCGGAGCAACTACCTTTGATGAATATCAAAAATATATTGAAAAAGGACGCAGCACTCAAAAGAAGATTCCAAGAAATTGTAGTAGAAGAGCCATCTTTAGAAACTACAAAACAAATTATCCTAGGATTAAAACAAATTTACGAAAGACTTTCACGGGAATTGCACTCTCTGAAGAAGCAATTGACGCTGCAATTCATCTCAGTAAAAAGATATATTCTCAATAAGCAACTTCCTGATAAAGCCCTCGATATCATCGATGAAGCCTCTGCTCATAAATCTACCATGCAACAAAAAAACTCGACAACGACGATACCTACAAAAACAAGAGAAAAAAATAGAAAAAAATCCAGAAACAAATTGAGGATGCCATCGAGAATCAGGATTATTTTTCTCTGCTGCTGAACTCAAATCTCAAGAAGAAGAGCTCAAAAAAAGAACTGCAAAAATCCGCTCAAATAAAAACATCCCAATGAACCTAAGATCGGTAATTACCCCTGAAGATATTGGGAAGGTTTTAGCAGACAAGACCTGAATTCCTACAAATATCGTAAATGAAGATGAGATCACAAAACTCAAAAAGACTAGATACTGACCTCAAAACACAAATCATCGGACAAGATGAAGCCGTAGATAGTATTGTAAAAACCCTTATTAGAAGTAGACTTTTCTGTAATCAGAAAAAACAAACCTATCGGATCATTTCTTTTTCTTGGACCATCTGGTGTCGGTAAAACCCTACCTTGCAAAAACTCATAGCAAAAACCTACTTTGGAGATGAAAGTGCAATGATCAGATTTGATATGTCTGAATTTATGGAAAAATTCTCTGTATCCAAACTTATTGGTTCTCCTGCTGGATATGTAGGATACGATGAAGGTGGAGGTTTAACTGAAGCAGTTAAGAGAAAACCATATGCAGTAGTGCTCCTAGATGAGATTGAAAAAAGCCTCTCAGATGTGCTCAATATTCTGCTTCAGATCCTTGATGAAGGACAACTCAAAGACTCAAAAGGTCGCCGAGTTGATTTCAAAAACACGATTATCATCATGACCTCCAATATTGGAACAGAAGAATTTAGTAAGAAAAAGTCTTCAATCTGATTTCGATACTGGTTCATCTCAAGACATGGAAAAACAAACTTCATGAAGACATCAAAACAAGAGTCCTTGAAGATCTCAAAAACTATCTTACTCCAGAGCTATCCAATAGAATTGATCACAAAAATCGTCTTTAGAGCATTGACAAAAAGATCTCACTGATATTTTCAATCAGAAACTCAAAACATTCCTTGCTGCTCGAAAAAAACAAACGAAAAAAGTAAAACTTCCAAAATTTACAAAAACTGAGATCGAAAAAAATCATTGATAAAAATCTATGATCCTCAATTCTGAGCAAGACCAGTTGAAAGATATATCAATGATGAAATCGAAGCTCAAATCATCACTAGTTTATTAAAATAATATCAAAACATTAGAGTT
>BNJT01002466.1_pt1 | contig 32423 bp, 35 predicted proteins | sample 8540491 | NCBI WGS metagenome assembly BNJT01 (sample SAMD00202455, study PRJDB9452) | human saliva metagenome | host: Homo sapiens | reverse complement strand
AGCGCAAATGTTAGTGGATAAACATTTGTCATCTAACTCCTATATATTTGGGTATAACCTCTTTACGTGGCGTAAACTAATTTTTAGTTAGGTGCTTAAAAAGCGATACAAAGTTACTACATTTATCATATACAGTATATAAAAATGAGATTAATCTTTAGCAAACATTAACTCAGCAAACAATCAAACATAGTAATAAAAATAATAGAACCTTTATTTTAAAAGAACTTTCAACGGATATAACAAATATTTTGCATAAAAAGAATTTTTAACTTAAAAACAAAAAACTAAACAACTTTTATTAACAAAAACTCACAATACAAAAAGGGGTCTTCAGAATTTTGGAGTGATAAGTCTTGTCACTTAAGGTTAGGGTTTTCTGACGAAAGGTTACACGGAGAAAAGGAGAGAACGGAGGACTATTAAAACAAAGCAATGGAAGTCACGGAGGTACCGTCGGTGCATAGAGCCACGGAGCTTGTTTGCCAATTTTATTAGCACTTTATATACAAAGCGTTTACCCCAACAATAGTTATCAAGAATCACTACGCCACAACTCCGTCGCTCTTTTGTGCCGTCGGCACCTCCGTGACATTGCGTTACCTCCGTCCCCTCCGTGACTCCGTGTGTCTATTATATAAGACTTTCAGTTTATCACTACATATTTCGGAAGAACCTATTATTTAACCTCACTTCTCTACTTACGGATTCTATGTAGACTGCAGAAGGATTAGTATTCAGAATTAGAATAAAGGTTTAGACAATGTTTTAAGACCATATCACTAATTCCATTTCACCTGACATTTGTAAATTATTTTCACCTAACTCAAAAATCAATACATGCTCTTTTGGGCTTCCCAAAAAGACGCCCAATAGACTTGCAAAGATGCCCTTTAAGACCCTTACTAACGCCCTTTTAAACTCCAATTAAGCACCTTTTACATTACCATTTTATAACTAATTGATATCCTGCCGATTACAAACCCACCATCTTCATGTGCTTTTAGCCTTATTTAAGGGTGTTTTATTCAAAATTATGTAATGATTTTTCAAGGCGTTATCATAGGATTTTTCGAGTATTAAAAGAACAAAGTTTCAGGGCGGAGGCTTATAAGAACAAAAACAATGGAAGTAATGGAGGCACCGTTGGTGCATAGAGCCACGGAACTTGTTTGCCAATTCTATTAGCTATTTATATACAAAGCGTTTACCCCAAAATAGTTATCAAGAATCTATACGCTATACCTCCGTCGCTCTTTGTGTCGTTAGCACCTCCGTGACATTGCGTTTACCTCCGTTCCTCCGTTCCTCCTGTGTGCCTATTATATAAGCGTTTTAGTTTAGGCTCTTCAGGATTTTGGAGTGATAAGGTTTTGCCACTTGTACTTAGAGTTTGAAGTAATGTCACACGGAGGCACGGAGAGGACGGAGGATTATTAAACCCAAGCAATGAAAAGTCACGGAGGAAACCGTCGGTGCATAGAGCTACGGAGCTTGTCTGCACACTTTTTAGTAATTTTATGCCCAAAGCGTTTACCCCAAAATCGTTATAAAGAATCTGTACGCTACACCTCCGTCGCTCTTTGTGCCGTCGGCACCTCCGTGATATTGCCTTTACCTCCGTCCCCTCCGTGACTCCGTGTGCCTATTATATGGACTTTTAGTTTATCACTCCATATTTCGGAAGAACCAAAATTTTGTACTTCTTTCTATTCTTGTAAGAACTGCTGAACGTCTTGACCCTACAATAAGATCCTTTTCGCAATCTCCAAATCATTTTACCATCAGTTTCTAATAGTCTTTCTGTTATACGCTAGGAAACAAAACCGCAAATAGAAAACAAAAAACTACCCCCAAACAAGAAATCACTTCTCGAATGGAGGTAGGAAAAATCGAATTACCGATTAAACATAATCGGATAATAGTCAGCTGCATCACGCAGCGAACAAGTTTATATTTATAATCAATAAATATATATCATATCGAAGGGAACCCCTTAATGCATCAAAAGAAAACCTCTAAGCCATTAGATATTTCTCGCTAACGTGTTCCACGTAAATCTCTAACACGTTAGAAATTTTCTTTCAACAGTTTGTATAATTTCCTCTTTTATCCCATTAGGCACTCCCTACCCTTTACTTCCCGTCGGTCAGTGACCGTTGGTTCGGGAAAGGGTGGAGAACTTAAAAGACAATAGCAAGACTACTCAAACGCCTCTGTCTGGAATCCGTTGCTGCGGCTGTAGTGGTTCACGCTGACGTTATCACTACGGAAGAATAGACCGTATGCGCCGTAAATAGCCCACGGATTACCACTTGACGACCAATAGTAGCCGCGGCTGCCAACGCTATTCAACTGACCCAAGTCGTAGAAACCCAAGGCGGGCAGGAAGAAGATAATTACCAGCATCGGCAGCAGAAGGAAGAGTCTTAGATGGAGACCAACTTTGGCTTTTTGTTGGTTGTTCGCCAATCAGTTCCGTCATAGGCTGTGTTAGGGGTTAAATCCGACTATATTTGCCTTCTTCTTAAACCACATGCCACCTTTATATAAATGGCCCATAGTAGTCCATAGTTCGTCACCATCCCAACGAGTGATCACCCTTTGCTGCGTACCATGTCATCTCATTAACATTAGGAAGATTTTTTTACATGGGTTGTGAGTAGCTGGGTTACTTACGCCATAACCTGGGTAACTACCATTGTAGTAACGAGGGTCGCTGTTTTCTTGTGCATAGTTGCTGTTACTCTTACCGTTCAACACTGGCTGCCATGGGTCTGCACTATTCCATTCGTAATCTGCCCAATAATTCTGTTTGGCATCCCACATGTAATACTTTGTTCCGCTGTAATTGCGCACATTGAGATTAGCCATCATATCATAGTACGTGTTAGGAAGCGTATGTTGAAGATGGATATGTTTTTGTAACAGATCCCGCAATGCCTGTTACTACGTCTCTAATCCAATAACGAACCTTTAAAGTATGGGTGCCTGGCTTAATTACCATGTAAGCTCCGTTAGTAGCTACGCTGGCAGTATTGTTGGTTAGTGGGAAAACCGTTGTAGAAAGTGTTGCCCGATGTTGGGTCTTTTTGTTGTTAAAACAATCTCCTTGCGCCCTGTACCATACATAGCCTCTAATTTACCAGTAGTTAGGGTTGACTGTGTAGGTCTCAGCTATATCATTGTCAGAGCTTACGTCTCACCCTCAGCAAGTAACAGTCCTGCAAAACTGTGTTATTTATATAAGGCTGGAACACAAGATAAGCAGGCTGATGCTCTAACGCAAAAGAAAATTGATGCTTACCAGCAACCTTTGTTGCAGTTGCGGTACCATAGTCGCCTGATGTACCAAAATGAGTAGTAGTGCCAGGAATAGTTTGACTCTGCTCAGTCGGGATCGCCACCTGCTTACCATTACTGTTCTTACCCAAGTAATAAACTTTATAACTGCTACTGCTGTAAACTTACCTGGAACCATATACTTAAAAGATACTAAAGATGACAGCTTTCGATCTGGAGCATTCTTACTCTTCTGCAATACGCCATTGTCATCCATCACGTAGATATAGTCGCCTGCCTCCCAATAGAAATTACCGCTATTGTAATCTAATGAGGTGCGAGTCGTAGCCTCGTCACCAGCAAAGAAAAGCAGTAAGATTCTTGTCGTTATCACCCTCTGTACCAGTTGCGTTCTGTGCTACGTCTTCATTTTGCACAGAGGCAAAAGCCAAGACAATGCCACACAAAGCAGCAAAAGACAAAAGTTGTGTCTTAAATAAATACTTTTTCATTGTTCGTTTTTGTAATCTTAGTTTTGTTAAAACTCACTTTTCCTTAATCTTCCCACGAAGAAGAATTACTACCATTGTTCTCTTCATCCCATAAATCATCAGACTTAGCAGAAGCTGCAGGGCCAGATGCCTTGTTAGCCTTCTTGTGCTGACTCGGGAAAGACGTTTTGCATAAGATAAGTCGTTTCACTCATCTGAGCTATCAAGCACACTGGTGCAAGATAACTTTCTCTTTTCTTTTGTTTTCATCGTTTCTTTATTTGATAAAATAGTTGTTGTTTATATGTAACTTTAATACGTCATTATTGTTATCACTGAAAGGCGGAATAAGTACGCTGAAAATAAATATTCTCTAAAGACCTGTTCTCAACAAGTAGGCATCAAATTAATAGTGCCTTCCTGAGAAGTCAACAAAAGAACTATCAACAGAGATTTGTAAATTTCTATTAACCTAAATCTGGTGGTCAATCGTTCCTTATTTTCACTTTCCAAATGCCTATAAATGGACACACCGCTGCGAACAAAGAAAACTCCGAAAAGTACTTTGTTTACAAGCGTTACGGCACGCCTTACGCGCGCGTAGAATAAAACAAAAATGTTGGCTTGGACGTTAGTTGCGCTTGTGTGTGTGTGTGTGTGTGTGTGTGTGTGTGTGTGTTAGCAAAAATATCTGAAACAACCAAATATAAAGCACTAAAAAAGCCAAAGAAATTAAAGTTTCTTTTGCTGCGCTATAGTCGTTTGATATGCCATTGCTAATCCATTCACGATGCAAAGATATAACAAAAATTTTAGATTTAGCAAGAAGAATCTAAAGAAATACATAAATTAATAAAAAGACAGAGAAACAGGAGACAGAGTAAGAGAAAGACAAGGTAACAGAAGAAACAAAAAGACTGGGTATGGTAAAGACACAGTAACAAAAGAAACAGAAGATAGGGTAACTGGAAAAACAAGTGAGAGGGGTAAAAGGGATAGAAAAAGCAGAGAGAGACAGGAGCAGATAAAAAGCTAAGTTTTATAAATTTGCTATAAATATAATAAAGTAATACAAAAACATTCACTTTCTCATAGAAAACGAGGGTGAAAAATAGAAGTACTACGTAAATAGTCTATTCTGTAACCACAAAAAGGTTTTTCTAACCTCTCTATATCTCAGATAAACCTTAAAGGGTGTGTCAAATTTGACACACCCTTTTTTACTTTTTATAGCTTATTCTTTCCTAAATCTGGCAGAAGAATAGTACAATCACCTGCGCTAAGAAAATTCTAAGGAACATACTGAGCGGATAAACTGTTGAGTAACCTACAGCTGGAGCCTCACCTGCACAAATTGAATTAGCGTAAGCCAATGCTGGTGGGTCGGTATAGGTTCCGGCAAGCATACCCATGATTGTGAAGTAATTGAACTTATACTTCAGACGAGCAATAGTGCCGACGATAAGGATTGGAACAATCGTGATGATGAAACCAGTGTAAACATACTTCAATCCGTCACCCTGTACTACGGTGTCCCAGAAGGTTGCACCTGCCTTAATACCTACCGAGGCAAGGAAGAGTGCCAAACCAATCTCACGAAGCATCATGTTAGCTGATGTCGTAGTATAGGGTCACAAGTCCCATTCGATAACCGAAACGACCGATAAGAATTGCGATAACCAATGGACCACCAGCCAAAACCGAGCTCATCGGTACAGGCATGTGAGGAATAGCGATTGGCAACATTCCGAAGATAATACCAACGATGATACCCACGAAGATGGTAGCAATGTTAGGTGCGTTAAGACGCTTCTCTGAGTTACCCATCATTGCTGCAACACGGTTTACGTTCTCCTCTGGACCAACAACCATGATACGGTCACCAACGATGAAGCTGGTGGTTACGACCAGCAAAAGAGGTCCATACCCCTGACGGCTGATACGTGTTACGTTCACGCCATATACTGAGCGGAAGTGCATGCTGCCCAATGTCTTACCGTTAATCTTGCTATTGGTGATAACGATACGACGGCTAACCAACTGCTGTGGCTGGTCTTCCTCGTGCCAATCTACTTCAATCTCTGGACCAACGAAGGCACGAATAGCCTCTGCATCACCCTCTGCGCTGACAACAAGAATCTCATCGCCCAACTCGAAGACAGTATCTAAGGTTGGAAGTAAGAGTTCACCATTGTGCATAAGACGTGTACAAACGAAGTCACGATTAAGGAACTCTGAAATCTCCTTGAGGTTACGACCTGCGATATAAGCATTCTGTACCTTCAAATACATTGAATGAGGTTTTGCATTAGGATTCTCAGCTTCTTCCTCATTCAGCTTTTTCATTCTCCTCTTGGAGGTTTACCTTGCAGATATAACGGATAGCAATCGTTGCACCAATGATACCTACTACACCCAAAGGATAAGCACAAGCATAACCTGAAGTGATGTCGAAGTCCATGCCGTTCTTGTAAACACTATGGAGAGCTTCATTAGCAGCACCAAGACCAGGGGTGTTAGTTACGGCACCATAGAGTGTACCCACCATCATTGGAAGGGTTGTTGAATCCTTCGTATCAAAGAAAATGTAGTAGCAAGCAAACATCACGAGGACGTTGAGCAGAATTGCCACCGTCGAAAGGATGTTCAGTTTTAAGCCACCTTTTACCAAAGCCTCGAAGAGCCCGGGTCCAACCTGAAGACCAATCATAAAGACAAAGAGAATCAATCCAAAGTCTTGTACAAAGGTCAATACGGGGATAGGGTCCTGTAAATTTAATGTGACCTGCAAGGATTCCTACAAACAACACAAAGGTAACGCCAAGCGAAATACCTCCAAATTTAATTTTGCCAAGGTAGATACCCAAGGCGATGACAATAGAATACAATAGCATAATATGGGCTACCGTATCCTGCTTCTCTGCCGAAAAAATATCAATTAACCAGTCCATAAGTATTATTTATTCTGTGCAAAGGTAAGGATTAAAAGGCATATTAGCTAATCTTTTATGACGAATTTTAACCATACCTCCGTTTTTGTTTGTAGTTAGCTCTTTTCTTTGTAATAAACGGCCTTCTTCATGGTAAAGGTGTTTTATATAGGAGTTTTTCTCTTAATATTAGATGAATCCTTAAAAGAGTGTCTTCTATTCTTTTTTGTTTGATTCTTTCAATGATTGGGATGAGGTTTTTAGTTCCCTTTTTCTTCCCAATCATTGAAAGTTTTTACCTTTTTAATAGATAATGATACGCTGTGCCTTATTACCATTCACTTGAATAAGATAAACACCCTTATTCCATGAAGAAGCATTCAGATTGTATTCATTGCCCTGTGCGGAAAAGCGAATGAACGAGCTGTCCGCTCGGTGTGAAAGACACGTACGTTGAGTTGCTTAGCACCAGCAAGGAAGAGGTTGAACGTGCGGTCGCCAGCCTTCGTAATGATAGGAGCGTCCTTGCTTTCAGTAGTTCTGACGCCATTGATTCCGTTGGTCTGCTTCTCTTTTTAGTACCTGCTTTAGACCTTCGTATGCATCAAACTTGCCTGCACCCCATTGTACTGGGTCGCCCGTTGTTTTGACAAAATCGTCCTTTTTAGCAGTCTGCTGGATAATACGCAGTACGTCCTTGATGGTCAAGCTTGGGTTAGCTTCAAGCCATAGAGCGACGCCACCAGCCACGACAGGCGTAGCCATTGAGGTGCCGAGCGACTGGTGCCAGTAGTAGGTCTTCTGTCCTTTCTTCAATCTGCCCTGCAGTGCGCCGTCATCATAGTCCATATCTGGATTCTCTACAGCGTATGTGTTCACGGAAGCTGATAACAGTGGCACCTGGTGCACACACGTGCAGTAGGTTCCTACCGTCGCCCAACGTACCGAAAGACGAGAATTGTGACACCTCGCCAATGGGGTAGAGCTCTGTCTTTTTTCCACCGTTGAAGCTGTATAGATAGCCGTCAAGGGACGGAATACGGTTTCGCACGTTATAGCTGCCGACAGTGATGATGTTTGCCGCACAGGCCATATCGCTGATTGTTCCGTTGCGTGAACCGTTCACATAGCCGCTCTGGCGGTTGGAATCGAAATAGATGTTCTGTGCATCAGTATACACCTCCACGCTCTGTCCGGCTTTCTTGCTTGTTATTTCCATTGCGAGCTTATAGGTTCCGTCCTGATTGGTCAGCTGGTTGTCGCTGGTCATCACCTCTGCAAAGACATAGTAGCGGCCGGTCTCCGAATCAATTTCCGAGCCGCAGAGACATATCCGTCGAAGGCCTTGGCAAAAGTCTTGTTGACAGCCTTGCTGTTGGTAACATACTGGTCGTCCGAAGCACAGATGATAGTTCCGCCTTGCGTATTGTGTGGAATGGAAATGCTGAGGACAGGGCGGTTGTTCTGCTTTTGTATTGACCACGACGATGCGGAACTCAAACTCCGTAGAGTCCTTGCCGTAGGCAACCATCTGTCCGTTTCGGAAGTTGTAGTAAGTCTTTTGAACCCATTTGCATCGTATCAGGCTCAGACGGTGTGAGGAAGGTCTTTACTGTTTCACGGGCTGTTCCGAACTTCTTCTTCAGTGCAATCGGCATCTCGCCCTCGTTGCCAGCTGCCACACAGATGATGGCCTCTTTGCCCTGCTGTGATAGGAATCTGTTCATCACACTTGTTGAATCGTGAGCACCGATGTTACTGCCCAGTGAGAGATTGACGACACAAGGCTTTTGGTTTCTGTCCCGATGTTCGTGCATACTCGATGGCATCCTCTATGCCCAGTGCTATGTATAAATCGTTCAGACCACCGCAGGGAAGCCACGAGCTCAGCCTCCGTAGCTAAACCATAGAAGGGGTTCGGACCGCTTGTCAGCCTTTCACTTCGTAGCTGCCTTCCTGCTTTGCATAGGTAATGTTGCCTTGTATCCGCCTGCCATAATACCCGTCGTGTGCGTACCATGTACAGAGGTGTAGGAGTCAGTTTCAAAGGTTTCCAGGGCGTATGCATTATCGCGCTGTGTCATCGTGTCGAGTATGGCCTGTGGGTAATACTTGTTATAGAGATAGCCTTTTGTGCTGCTCTGGTCGGAAGTAATCTTTCCTACATAGGCAAATCGGCTCGTGCCGTCAGGCTTGAGGAAGTTGATATGGTTCGGGTCGATACCTCCGTCGACCACTGCTGCCACGACTCCCTTTCCAGTGTATGCCCGTGGAGCTCGGCACCCTGGTGTATTTTGTCGACACCAGTCTCCTTTCTCACGATGTCCATCTTCTGGTACATACGGCGTGGGAGTTCCATACGACGGACAGCCTTCAGCGCAGAAATACGCTCGACGTCAGTCAGCGGTAGCACAACGATGGCGATATCGCCACGCATTTCTGAGCACCTTCACACCTTGCGCCTCTAACTCTGCACGGCTACCCTCACCCTTGAGTTCAACCATTGCCATAATGTTTTGTAGGAGTAGTCTTTGGTTGTTCTACCGAACGTGTGTGGATGTTGTAAGTTGGGATAGAGGTGTTGCGGAGCTTGAAGAGTTCCATCTGGCTTTGCAGGTCGAGTTTTGACTGACCGAAAGCAGTCCCCACCATACATAAGGAGAAGATTGTGAGTAGAAATTTTTCTCATTGCTTGTTGATTATAATTTTATCGTTAATATTTTCTTTTTAACCTTGTTTAGACAGCTTTCCTATGGTGTAAAAAGAGTAGGTAAGTCCTACTTCACACATAGTATTTCTTGTTAATGGGTAACCGCGTAGAGTTTATGGGTAAACACATAGAAGATTAAAGGTTTTCTTCTTTCGCAGTACCTTGTCTGGTCGATTGTTTTTGCAGGACGATTCTCATACCAGACAGTCTGCTGATAGTTAGCTGTCTTAGAAAAAGGAGTTGCAAAGATAGAAATAAATCACAAGATGATAACACTTTTTCTCGTTTTTGCACAATAAACATCTAAGCGAAACTGAAAAACACATAACTCATTGACTTTTTACCTTTTTATTTGTTCACTTACGTCATCTTTACTGGACGAGTTGATGCTTAGCACATGTCGTGCTGATGGTAAACACCAATGGTGCTAAGGCTTAACACGTTGATTTTGTTACAGAAGGAGAAACTTAATTGACACTTCATGGGCTTATACAAAACAATCCCCTTGTTTGTTGCTGAATACTTATTCTGCAACAAAGCAAGGGAATGTCAATTAGTTAGCTATTATTTACTAACGCTTACCTTTGCTGCCTTGTTTCCTACACGTACAATGTAAGTACCACGACCGAGAGGGATGCGGCTGCTATCGTCAGCAACCTTACCCTGGTAAACGAGCTTGCCATCGATTGAGTGAGATAGCAACTGTGCTATTCTGTGCACCAAGAACGCTGATTGCACCGTCGAGGAACTGAATCTTAACATCCTTATCTGCAGTTACTGCATCAATACCTGTTGCAGGTGTGAATGTGATGTAGTTTGTATAGATAAGAGCATTAGGGAAGTTATCGTTCGCCATCACACAAACAAGGTTGGTGAATGTCTTGTCAAGACTCAATGTGGTAACACCATTCTCAAGTGTGTACTCCTCATTTAGCTCTAACTTCTGCCTTGCAACTCGCCTATCTCTATATGTCACATTACCGATGAACCAGTGATAGGTTGTCATCTCACCTCCTACGACAGCCTCAGAGCTGAGGTCTACCTTACCATTAACGCACTTAACGTCGATAGGTGCCTGAAGGTTGTAAGAGTATCTATTAAATGGTTTACCGTTGTTGCTTGGCAATGGCATTGTAGAGAACTTCAGACGGTTACCAACGACATTGAGAACTGTAAGGTTGGTATTCTTAGATACGTCAACCTTTGTCAACTTGTTGGCATTCAACCACAACTGCTCCAGCATAGGGAAGCTTTTGTCAAGTGACACGCTTTCAAGGTCATTATCACTCAAGTCAGGTTCCAAAGCTTTAGGGTTGTTAAAGCTTTAATTTCCTTCATCTTGTTGCTTGAGAGGTAAGCAATACCAAGGTTTGGTGCTTGTGACAAGTCGAATGTCTTAATCTTTATTACCCGTTAGTGAAAATGAAGTTAGATTTGGGAAAGCTGACAAGTTAATGTCAGTCAACTCATTTCCTTCAAGGTTCAAGTCGGTAAGATTTGGTGCTGCAGGGAGCTTAATTGAGGTCAGTCCGGCACGAGTTACAGCAATGAGTTTTCTTCCTTCAAACCAGTGAGGTCTACATCAGTCATATTAACATTTGCAACACTGAAGACTTTCACCTTATCATCAGCCTCAGCAACGAGTACGCGTACCTTTGTGTTCGCCTTTGATTTAGCTTGGAAAATCTTATATTTATCTCCAAGTGTGTACTGTGTGACATTTCCATTGCCACCCCACTCGAAGTAAACAGACTTACCAGGAATATAGCTTGCAAGAGACAATACTACGCTATCAGTCTGGTTGACAGTAGTAGTAAAGTCCAACTCGTATTTAGGGAAGGCGATAGGATGAACATTAGTAGTCTTGAAGACGTTCTGTCCTTCGAAAATCAGGATAAGCTGGATGTGTCATCTCGCAATAGATAGAGTCAAGTGCGAGGTTGGTGAACTTAGCTGAACCATTGGTGATGGTGTAGTCCTTGCCCAACTGTAATGATGAGCCATCTTTCTTCTTCCATACAAAGTTAGTTGTTGCACCATTCTTTGTAATATTCTGTTCAGAGAGATCGATACCTCGTGAAGAGGTTGAAATCTGCAATACGTGCTGTGGTGCATAGATAAAGTTACCACGAGTCAAGCCGAAGTCGTTAGGCATGTTTGCCAATGTGAAGTAGTTACCACTAACATTCAACTTCTTGATAGGGTGCTACTGGTGGAATCTTCACCTCTGTCAACTCATTGTTTGAAACGTTTACATCCTCTATAAGTTCGCTGTGGTTGAGGGAGAAGTCGAGTGAACTTATTGTAGAGAGATATCAAGCATACGCAAGTTGTCGGCATCCCTAGATCCAACTTATTCAGTTTGTTGTGACTTACATTGAGCTTGGTTACACCATAGATGGTATTGAAGAGCAATGAGTCAATCTGATTGTAGCTTATGTTGATATCAGACAACTTACTCTTATTGAAGTAAGATGATGGACCACGGAGGTCAACACGTCTAAGCTGGTTTTGGGAGAGGTCGAGCTTTTCAAGCTTATTGTTATAAGAGAGGTCGATAGTAGTAAGATTTGCTCTTCAATGTAAGCGTACGGAGCTCTGTGAGTGCAGAGAGGTCGATGTTGTCAATGTACTGGCCATCAGACTCAAGACTTGTTACGTACTTATCCTGTGGGACATATACGATAATGTCTCCAGCACCAGTGCGTGTAGTCACGATATTGGCTGTAGCTGGGCGCTCATCCTTGATCTGGAATGGAGTAGTATTACCATCGCCTAAGTCAACCTTTACAGTTACAGGATTAGCTGCTGTAGCACCAAGGATACCAACAGACATCTTCAGAGGAGAACCAGCGTCGCCAAGACTTGCGAGTTGAATAGCCTTCACGTCCTTACCAAACTCTGCAACAGTCTTCACACGGAAGTTTTCTGTGCGGATAGGATAGTCTTTGAGGCGGCTATTATTGAACTGAACAAAGACCTCTTCATCAAGTTCTTTCTTCAAAGTAACCTTACCATTCTCGTAAGAATAATAGCTGTCATCTAACTCTACAGGCTTTGTTGGGTCTGCCTTTGGAACACGGAAGAGTCTTGCCTGTGTAGTTGTTTTTGGACGAAGCACACGATTACTAAGGTCGATAACATCACCTACCTTATAAGTATCGTTCAACTCCATAGGGTTTTGCTCGTGGTAATACTCAAAAACCAGTTGCCTGGTTCTGGCAATGTAGCAAAAGTCCATATAGTTGTATCGTACATTAACACTATAGAGTATTGGGTTCTGACTAACGTCAAGTTTTCTCAAGAGGTTACGGTCACAAGAGAGTGTGAAGAGCTTTGGATTGTTTTCTAAGTTAAGCTCTTTAAGATTATTACCACCACAATAGAAGTAGTAAAGTTCAGGACAATGAGATACATCAATGCTCTCAAACTTCACGTCTGTGTTGACTGTACCTGATGAGTGAGAGATGTACAGCTGCGTAATCTTAGGGTTGTTGCGAAGGTCAAGCGTCTTTACACGAGAGTCACCCACGTTGAGAATTTCCAATTCTGAATTCTTTGAGAGGTCAACACTTTCCACGCTTGTCGCTGTCAAGGCTCAAACGCTGCAGATTTGGACAGCCTGTTGGGTCTGCTACCTTAAGGCCGATAGTGTGATAAGCATCAAACGAACGTAGCTTAGGGAAGTTCTTAAGGGTGAAGTTTGGAGAGATATGTCCAATCTGTGGTACTTCCAAAACTATGAGTTCAGGCATCTTTCCAATCATCAATGGAGTTGTGGCAGAGAAAGGGTTATCCTGCAAATAGATAACATTCAGACTCTGTAAACGGTCGATATTGAGGGATGTTAAGACGTTATGCTCTAAGTTCAACACTTGTAGCTTTTAAGTTAGGGATTAAAACTCAATCTTGTCAATCTCATTACCAGAGCATTGAAGAAATAGAGATCGTTTGGGTCACCTGAAATCGTTACCCAGCCTGCATCTGTTACAGCATTTGTACAGAGAGTACCTTTGATAGCCAGTTCGCCTTTGTCATTCTCAACAATGGCTTTCTTAATTTCAACTTCGGTTTCACCTGATCCATAGTCGATGTAGACATTAGCCTTGTCAGATTTAGAACCTAACACAAAAGAAACCTGTGCTTGAACACCTGTGTTCTTTGCCTTTTCAGGCACATTCGTATGGAACTTTATCATCCAATCATCTTGCGCATGAGCAGCAAGCGAGCTCCATAACATAGCCATCACTAAGAGGAGAAATGATGGCAAAAAAGTAAATTTGTGCTTCATATAATTAAAAATATTATTGTGATCTGATTTTATAGCTTGTGTTTACTTATCGTATTCCCAAGGATTAGGAGTGTTATTCCTATCCTTTGGGAATATTATTCGATACATATTAAGCCTTAATAGATAACGATACGTTGTGCCTTACCGCCATTTACTTGAATCAAGTAAACGCCCTTGTTCCATGAAGAGGCATTAACGTTAAGTTCGTCACCTTGTGCAGAGAGTGAGTGAACCAACTGTCCACTGAGTGAGTAGGCACGTAGGTTCAGTTGCTTGCACCAGCAAGGAAGGCTGTGAAAGCGCGTTCGCCAGTCATTGTGATAACTGGAACTTCCTTGTCCTCAGCATATCTTACGCCATTAATACCATTGGTATTCTTCTCTTTTTAGCACCTGCTCTAAAACCTGCATAAGCGTCAAACTTACCTGCACCCCACTGTACTGGGTCGCCCGTATTAGTAACATAGTTATCTTTACGAGCAGTCTGCTGGATGATACGTATTACGTCCTTGACTGTCAAACTTGGGTTTGCTTTCCAAGCCAGAGGGCAATAGCACCAGCTACAACAGGCGTAGCTCATAGATGTACCGAGTGATTGATGCCAGTAGTATTTCTTGCCACCTTTCTCCAATTTACCCTGCAATGCCATATCAGAATAACCTAAGTCAAGATTCTCTACAGCGTATGAGTTGACAGAAGGATGATAGATGCACCCGGAGCACATACGTGTGGAAGGTTTCTACCATCGGCTAATGTACCGAAAAGAAGAGAAGCCGTGAGCTTCGCCTTCAGGGAAATCATCTTCGTCACCTCGCTTGTTGTAACCATAGACATAGCCATCAAGAGAAGACCAGTGATTGCGTACATTGTAGCTACCAACGGTAACGATGTTCGCTGCACATGCCATATCGCTGATAGAACCATTACGTGTTCCGCTTACGAAACCATCCTGCTTATTGCTATCGAAGTAGATAAACTGTGCATCAGTGTAAACTTCAACGCGCTGTCCAGGCTGCTACTCTTTATTTCCAACGCCAGTTTATAGTTGCCATCTTGGTTAGTTTTCTGGTTATCACTGGTCATAATCTGCGCCATAGCATAGTAACGACCTGTTTCTGCATCTACTGCAGAGCCCGCTGTAACGTAACCATCAAACGCTTTTGCAAAGCCTTCGTTAATGATTGCACCCAGTCATTGAATAGTCACCACCTGATGCATAGGTTACAGGTTGGCCATTTGTGTTCTTTGGAAGAGATTCTTGTAACCGCACGATTACGTCGACCCGTATTGGTAACAACTATCTGTAACTCAAATTCAGTAGAGTCATTACTATAAGCTGCTATCTGTCCGTTACGAAGGTTAAAGTAGGTCTTGTTTCCAGAACGTAAAGTATCTGGCTGCATTGGTGTGAGGAAGGTTTTAACCGTCTCATCCGCAGCGGTAAAATTCTTCTTCAATGCGATACCCATATTAGCTTCGTTACCTGCTGCAACACAGATAATAGCATGCTTACCTTCCTCTGCAAGGAAAGCTGGTTCATCACGCTTGTTGAGTCGTGTACACCAATGTTACTACCTAATGAAAGGTTGATAACACATGGCTTGAGGCTTCTTTCCAGATAGTTTTGCATACTGCACAGTCATCAACACCAAGTGCAATATACTGATCGCGCAAATCACCACATGAGTCTACAAGCTCTGACTCTGTCGCACAACCATAGAAAGGATTAGGACCCTGTCACTTTATAAGACCTATCGTTATCGTTTGTCTTAGCGTAGGGTCATATTACCTTTTGTATCCACCCGCCATGATACCCGTTGTATGTGTACCATGGAACGTATTGTAAGAGTCAGCAGTAAAATCCTCAATAGCGTATGCATCTTCACGGTTTGTTAAGGTATCAAGCACTACACGAGGGTAATAGTTATCGTATTGATAACCATTCTTATTCGACTGACTGGCTGTAATCTCACTGATATAACCGAGGCGTGTGCTGCCATCAGGCTTGAGGAAGTTGATATGGTTAGGGTCAAGACCGCCATCAACAATACCCGTTACAACACCCTTACCAGTGTAAGCCTGCTGGAAGGTCGAGGCCTTGATGAATCTTATCAACACCAATCTCCTTACGTACGATATCCATCTTCTGATAAACACGACGTGGGAGTTCCATACGACGAACGCATTTCAGTCTGCTATACGCTCAATATCAGCCAGAGGGGCCACGACAATGGCAATGTTACCACGTACACGCAGCACCTTTACGCCTTGTGCCTCTAAGTCTGCACGGTCGTTCTGATCCTTCAGTTCGACCATTGCCATTGTGTTCTCTGGTACACTCTTTGGGCGTTCAAATGAACGTGTACGACTGTTGTAGGTAGGAATGGAAGTGTTACGGAGTTTGAACAGTTCCAACTGACTTTGTAGGTCAAGCTTCGACTGACCGTAAGCTAATCCTACCGAACATAAACAAAATACAGTGAGTAGAATTTTTCTCATCGCTTGTTAACTATAACTTTTTTACCGTTAATAATATATACTCCATTAGGGTAGTTAGGTGCCTTCTATCCGCTTGCCATCAAGACGATAGACTACAGCCTTACCTTTGCTTTTACTGATTCAATGGACTCAATACCATTTGTGTCGCCCTTTGAGAAGGACATCCAGACGGTCGTTGTTCTTCGGATCGAAACTCAAAACTTGTGCCGCCAGGATAAGATGGGTTAAGATTTGTTCCATTCAATTTTTATCACCATCTTACTCATGTCATTTCCGTTTGCAACAAGCATGAAATGATTGTCGTCAGCTGAGAACATCACAGTATTTTCACCTGTCTGCATCTTTACCATCGAACGGTCAGAACGATAGAAACTCAAACCATAGTTCGCAACGCTGATGTCGTCAATGACGACCGTTGCTTTTTGGTCGCGTACAATAGCAGATGTTTTAACCTCGATCGTCATACCTTCGGTTAGTCTTATCTCGTATGCTCCTTCGTAATTAGCTGTTACAGGAGTGCCATTTGCCTTGATAGACTCAATCTTACAACCGCTATTAGGCTTTATTTGGATGAGATTATTCTTCTCGCCTAACTCAATATTATTGCTGCCATCCTTGAGTGTTATCACCTTATTATTATAGCTTGGACCCTCATAAGCGGTGATATTTTTCAGCCTTATCAACAGTCAGAACAGCCTTTACAGTAGCATATTTATGTGCTTTGAATATCAAAGACAAGATTGTCTTTCACATAGCATTCGTAGGTACCATATATCAGTAGTGGCAGCTCCATTAACCTTGAAAGCATCTAAAGCATAGTTGCTTTGGTCGAATTTCAATGATAGCTTGGTGCCAGCTTTCAGCTTGAAATCAGCGTCATTGTAGTTCTTAACTTCCACACCATCAGCCATTACCTTTGAGATAACACCCTTTGCTTTCTCGTCAGTAAGTTGAATTTAACAGGATAAGATACGTTTGGATAATCGGCTTTAATGTCAACAACACAGCCAGCGGTCAGCGTGACAAAGTATTGACCACTTGAAGGAGTAACGTCGTTACCATCAAGTGTCACCTATATATAGGGGCATCACCATAATTAGCATTGGTAATTACAAGTGTTTTTCTCGGTATTAGGAATCCATTTAACTGTGTTTTTCACCATTTTGTAACTCTACTGCCGTGCGTGATTCATTGCGTGACACCCTCACTTTTGAGGCATTATCAACGTTTACAGTACATGAACCTGTGCGAGCTTTAGCTAAGTCAGCACTTTTAACAGTGAAGAGCTTATTATTGTCTGCATCCGAAACATAGATGTTGCAACTGGTTAGATTATTAATAGTCTGTGGTGCAGAGTTCTCATTATCAATCGTCTTGAGGACGCTCTTTAAGTAATAACCTTGTTTTGCCTCAATGGTTAAGGCACCATATTGGGGCACAGTAATTTCATTTGTTCCGTTAGCAAGATTGACAACGGGCACGTAATTTACTTTGACTGAAACTCTGTTGATATCATCAACCTTGACTCTTACAGTTGTGTCAGCCTTTGCGTTTACTGACGAGAACGCCAGTAGCACTAAGAAAAATAAAATAGTAAACCTGCTTCATATATACATATTTATAGTTAATCAAATATTGGATGTAACACTTTTTCTATGGTATCTGCACGTATGGCAGAAGATATTTTTAGAGGAATTGATGAGTAAAGACTCTACAGGTTATTCGTTCTATTATATATCTGCTGCAAATATAAATATTATTTATAAAAAGAAACAATCTTTTTACGATTAAATTTATACTCTAAATCATAATTAGTCTTATTTCTTTCTATTTCAAATAAAAGAGTACATAAAACACTTATAATTATAAATGTTTGTGGATTTCTGTCTATAAAAGGGTTAAATAGATATGGATGTGTGATAGTGAGATATGATTTTGGAAAGAATATATACAGAAATGTAAAAGAAGTAGACAAAATAAATGGTAATATCTTAAGAAAATAAAAGATGTTAGGAAACAATACCATTTTTAAGAAGAACTATACATTTTATTTTTCTAATGATCGATTGGGGTTCAATAACAATAGCATATTTGTTTCGGAGCAATAAGTCTTCTTAGTCAATAGGGATGAGTAGGATTTGTGTAAAAACAAGCCAGCTTTCTAATCAGAAATTGAATCTACTTTGATAGCAAATTGCAATGTGATTAACCCTTAGCACCATTGGTGCTAACCAATAACACGATATGTGCTAAGCATCAACACATCAGTTGAAGACGAAAAGTAAGGGATATTAAAGGCTATTGTTAAAAAGTAGTAAGTCGTCTTCTGTTTAACAGATATAGGAAATATTTATAGGACAGAAACATAAACATACAATGCAGATTATGCGCTAAAAACTAACAGGAGGGATTAAATCCTACTTTTATATATCTGAAAAATAGCTGTTTTTAAGCTATCTCCTCTCTTCTAAAAATAAACTCAAATGGAATTATGATTTTTACTTTTTTTGGACGCAATAAACCTTACGGACCAATTTACAAACACATAACTGGTTCACCCATCAATTAGTCAACTTGTTAGCTTGTAACAACAAGGTTGTCAACAGAATATATAACTGGTTTACTCGTCAACCCGTCAGCTTGTAACTTGTCTATCTCGTTAGTTTGGTGCAAAAAGCAGTCAACAAAACACATAACTTGTTTACTCGTCAACTCGTCAACTTGTTATCTTACAAGAATAAATCAGTCAACAGAACACATAACTTGTTTACTCGTCAACCCGTCAACTTGTTAACTTTCCACCCTTATAACGTAATTTCTCCTGATCCAAAGCAGCGGTGATGCTGCTCATCATAGACAACACAGAATTGTCCGGGAGCAACGCCGTGGATGCTTTCAGCAGAGTGAATGATACACCTATCGTCCGACAACTGTTCAACAGTTGCGGGATGGTACTCAGGTGTGTGGCGAATCTTGAAGGTAATCTTCTCAGGTAAAGTTGTGATACCTTCTGTCAAGAAGTGGAAATCATGGAGCGGGAAGTCTTTTTTGTAGGCTGTAGCAGGGTCGTAGCCATGACTTACGTACAGGATATTTTTAGTTACATCTTTCTTGATGACGAGACCAAGGGCCACCGCCAAGACCGAGCCCCTTTCGTTTGCCCGATGGTATGGAACCATAGTCCTTTGTGTTCGCCAATTTTTCTTTCCCGTTTCAAGTTCGATGACGTCGCCCATCTGTTCGCCTAAATAGCGGCGTACATACTCATTATAGTCGATATTTTGCCAAGAGCAGATTCCTGCGAATCCTTACGTCGTGCATTAATGAGATTCTCTCGTTTGGCAATCTCTCGCACCTCATTCTTCTCATAGTGGCCGATTGGGAAGATAGCTTTCTTTAGCTGCCAGTCGTAAATCTGTGCTAAGAAGTCGGTCTGGTCTTTTACTGGATCAGGGACTTGTGGTGAGCCATTTACGCCCATCAATCCATTCGGTCTGTGCATAATGACCCGTCGCAATGAGGTCATAGTCATGTCCCCATCTTCTCGTCAAAAGCCCCAAACTTTATCAGTCGGTTGCACATCACGTCCGGATTAGGCGTAAAGCCAGCCTTTACTTTCTCCATGGTGTAGCGTGTCACCTGGTCCCAATACTCCTTATGGCAGTCGATGACCTGCAGCTTACAGCCAAAGCGGCGTGTCACAAGTGTAGCCATCTCAAGGTCTTCCTCAGAGTTGCAGTCCCAGTCTTCCTTCTTCCGGTCCTATTTTGATATAGAAACAGTCTGGATGCAGCCCTAATCGTGCAAACTCATCAGACGACAACCGAGCTGTCAACACCTCCAGAAAGGAGAACGGCAATACGCTTACCTTCGAGTTCCTGAATATTCATCTTTACAATCTTTCCTTCTTTCTTATTCTTTTGTTCTGACCTTCTCGTCAGCTGTTTTTCTTTTTATGTGCTACCTTCATTCTATCGAATCCCATACCATAAACACCATTTACGGCACCTGTGACACAAAGGCGTTAGGGTCTATCTCGTCAATAACCTGATAGATAGAGTGCGCTTCAGAACGGCGTGCGATGATAAAGAGCATTCCCACCTTCTTACCCGTGTAGAATCCGCGTGCTCTGATAACCGTACAGCCACGATCGACATCATTATTAATAGCAGAACCAATCTCCCCCAGTGTTCAGAAATGACAAAGAACTGCACCGAACCACGCATACCATTAATAAGGTAGTCCACGACATAGGTCATTACGAAGAGAACAATGTATCCGTAGATAACCTTTTCCCAATTCTCCAAAAACGAGATAACTGGAGGTGATGATACAGAGGTCACAAGCAAGGATGACACGTCCGAGTGACACATCACGATACTTATGAATCATTGCCGCAATCACATCCGATCCGCCTGAACTGGCATTATACTGTGGGCGATGCTGACTCCGACACCTAACAATACACCACCCACCACGCAGGCGAGGAAAGGCTCGTCGGAAAAGAGCGGATGTCCAGCAAAGACTTCGCGCAGAATCGATGTTGTAAAGGCGAACACCAAGACGGCAAAAATGGTCCTGACACAGAATTTCCAACCCAATATCTTTAATGCGACAAAGAGCAATATGCCGTTGATAGTGAGATAGGTATACTGTACAGGGATGTCAAGACCCCATTGAATGACAGATGCAATACCAGCAATACCGCCGATAGTGATTTGATGAGGCAATAAGAATGCACACCAGCCGAAACTGCCGATGAGCATTGCCAATGCAATCATCAGAAATTCGCGTACTATCTCTAAACTTGTTTTTCTTTTTCTTACCATGTGTTTATCAACCATTAGTAATTTGCAAAAGTTAGTGAAATTATTGTGAATGTCAAGTGAATAGCTGTGAACAAATCTGATATCTTTCGGATGTTTTTAGTATTTTTGTATCTAATATTAATCTCTTATTAAATGATAGAATTGTTTTCTGCAGACGGATGGTTAAATCAATCCATTGTATCTGTCAATTATTTTATATGGTCTTATATCCTTGTTGCCGCACTCATTATTTGTGCGTTATGGTTTTACGTGGCGGACGCGTTTCGTACAGTTTCGCATGGTTGGCGAGATGGTTCGTTTGCTGACGGAATCGACAGGTACGCATGATAAGGGCGAGAAACATGTCTCATCTTTTCAAGCTTTTGCCGTCTCGATTGCCTCACGTGTGGGAACGGGAAACCTTGCAGGTGTGGCAAGTGCCATAGCCATTGGTGGTCCTGGTGCTGTCTTTTGGATGTGGGTCATAGCTCTCTTGGGTTCTGCGACAGCCTTTATTGAGTCTACGCTTGCCCAACTTTACAAGCGTCGCCATGCCGACTCGTTTATTGGTGGACCCGCTTATTATATTCTGCATGGAATGCATTGTAAATGGATGGCGAAGCTCTTTGCTGTACTGATTACGATGACTTTCTGTATGGCTTATGTTTCCATACAAAGCAATACCATCTGTGGTGCAATGGAGAAGGCTTTTTCGATTAATCCGACATGGATGGGTGTCGCTCTCGCTGTCTTCTCTTTAGCAGTTGTCTTCGGTGGTATTCAGCGTATTGCTAAGGTAAGTAGCGTACTCGTTCCGCTGATGGCAGTGAGTTATGTTCTCCTTGCTGTGGTGATTATTGTAATGAATATCCAACTCATTCCTCATGTCTTCTGCCTTATTATTGAGAATGCTTTCCGGCTTTGAACAGATTGCAGGTGGTGGATTAGGAGCGACGATGATGAATGGTATTAAGCGTGGATTGTTCAGTAATGAGGCGGGTGAGGGTTCTGCACCCATATTGCTGCAACCGCATCGACCACTCATCCCGTGAAACAAGGACTTATCCAGTCGCTCGGTGTATTCACAGACACGCTTCTCGTTTGTAGTTGTACTGCTTTTATTATTATCATTAGCGGACTTTATACCAGTAATTCTGAGTCGGGAATATTACTTACTCAGGCTGCGTTAGAGAGCGAAGTGGGTACGGCTGGACCTGTGTTTATTGCGATAGCTATTTTCTTCTTTGCTTTCAGTAGTATTATTGGAAACTATTATTATGGTGAGACCAATGTGCGTTTCTTGACCGACCGTCCTTCAGCTATTTTCGTTTTGCGTGTGATAACAGGAGGTGTAATGGTTATATTTGGTGCTCTTGCCAGTCTTGACCTTGTGTGGAGTATTGGCGATTTCTTCATGGCACTCATCACAATTTGCAACCTTATAGCCATCTTTACACTTGGTAAATACGCTTTCCGCCTGCTCGATGACTCATCGTAGACAGAAGCGTGCGGGCGTGCAGAGTCCCGTCTTCAAGCGAGAGATAATGCCTGATATAGCAAAAGATATTGAGTGCTGGTAATTCACAATTCACAATCTATAATTCATAATTCATAATTCAAAATTCACAATCCATAATTATGATTACCGATATTAGCTGTGGTTTTTCGCTACAAGTAACGTGTTCTCTCGTCAACTACGAATTACGCAAATGATACGAATTACATTGCAATAAGCATTAGCGAAATTCGTAGTTGGTAAAAGTGAGATAGAGTTTGCACATATCATAAAGTTCAAAGCTCAAAGTTCAAAGTTCAAAGCTAATAATGGTAATCATAATTATGAATTTTGAATTTTGAATTATGAATTACCCTGACTTATTTTTGCTTTCGAATGATGCCATCAACAGAGAACTTGCCTGCGCCAGCGAAACCATGAGAGAACGAAGATGACAAGATAGAGGAAAGGTAATTCACCTGCACTGATCGATCCACCAAACACAGTTGTGAAAGCAACGATCGTGGTGAAAATCATTGGTAGTAGTGTTAAACGTGTGAGGAAACCGAAAGCAAATGCCAAACCACACTAACTCGCCGAAGATACTCAAACCAACAGCAATGTCACCACTAAGACCGAAGGGTGCAGGAAAGTGTGCAGCCGTTTCTGAGAAATGCTGTGGTTTGTCGAGTCCATGGCTCGCAAATGTCAATCCGAATACAAGGCGTGGAGCTCAATAATAGGAGGGATGTCTTTGTACTTTCAACTTTTTGGAAACAATAATTCTAAACTTTTTCATCTCTTACAATCTTTTGTATTTATATATTTTTACCTTTGATGCTACTCCATTCTACCTTTAACAATATATGTGGCTTTGTATGACATGTAGCATGTGGCATCGTTACTTTAACTGCTTGCAAAGATAGGGCTTCTTTTCTATTCTGCCCAAAAAAATCTACCACAAAGTTTGTCGAGAACGATAAAAAAATACCATGTGTGTGGTATTTGTTAATTACCATCTTTGTGGTACTTTTTTTATGTTTTTATTGCTAATAAAGCTAAAAAGTCATACAGATAGGGGTAAGTTATTGTTTATTTTTAAAGCGGAAAAAAATCATTATATTTACCTATTAGAAAGGCTGAAATATGTTTACAAAAATGTTCTGTAATGCTATCTTTTGCATGATAAATAGTGATTTTTGTTGCCTTTGCAAGTCGCTTTGTAATCAATAAGTTATAAGAGAGCGCAATTAAAGGTGCTTAGTTGGATTCTTAAAGGGCGTTAGTTAGACCTCAAAAGGGCATCTTTTTGCAAGCTAAAAAGGCGTTAATTAAAAGCTAATTAACGCCTTTTCTTATTTTCAAACTTAGAATTTTATTTACATTACATTAGCCCACACTCTACTAAAACATTATTTTTGTTACTATGTCCTTACATACTATGTTACCATGTCTATAAATACGATGTTACCATGTCTATAAATACGATGTTACCATGTCTATAAATACTATGTCTTTTTATTCATTATGTCTACCACTGAAGTAATCATAATTATGAATTATGAATTGTGAATTATGAATTATATGAGAAAAGTTTTGTATATTTGCCTTTGATTTGTGTATGACCAATAGCAAAGGCTATATAAAAAGTAAATGAAGAGAACAAAGACATACAGCATAATAACGGGATGGGTAGCTTGTCTATTCCTTCTATTACTTGCTGCATGTAGTGCTCCACATATACAGGAAGTTGACAATTTGAACGATAAAGCCTATGCTTTGCATTATCGTAATCTCGACTCTGTAAAAATCTATGCCAACAAAGCATATAACTTAGCGGGGGAAGTATGATGCAGGAAAGGCAGAAGCATTAAAACAACCTTTGCTTTTGTTGACATGATGAAGATGCGCTTTACTGCAGCCTATGCTAAAGCTTTGACTCTGTTCTTAAAAATCACTGACAACCAAGTAGAACTCTTAGTAGCTGATATTCAGCTGATGCGTCTTTGCCAGCGTGAGTCACTCAATAAGGAGTTCTACGACTACTATGAAAAAGGCAAAGAAGCGAATTCATCGCATTGAAGAGGATGAGAAACTCCTCTCTCCTCGTCAGCGACGTCGCATGGTCTATGCGCGCTCTGAGTTTGCCATTGTCACTTCTACTTACTACTACTATGTAGGTTTAGAGCAGCCCTCTATCAAAGCGATTAGCCAGATTAACCCCGATGGAGAGATTCAAACCGACATGGCACAGCTCTTGTCTTATTACTATAACATCGGAGCTGGTGGCATTATCAATACAAATTCGCAGAAAGCTATTGAACAAAAGGAGTTTGAATATCTTATCCGTTGCTATATGTTAGCACGTCAGCACAATATCCCTTATTGGGGAAGCCCAACTCCTTACAGGCTATCAGTGAGCTGATTCTCAACGATAAGAGTAGAGCAACTCTGATGCATGATAACCTGCCTTCGTTCCAGTATATCAACCTTGACAACATGCCAGAGAAGCTCCTTTGCGGGCAACTTAGCACAGCGTTCACTAAAATATCTTCAAACGTTGTGGAGATGTTTATCAGACAGCTGGTTCCTATCGTACACTGGCTCTATGCTGTTGGCAGATAAAGGATTATCGCTCGGCTATCATCTGTTTGAACAAAGCTTTGAACAATAATCCTGCATATCAAGCAAGCCCCCGACCTCGTTGCGTCTATTCGTGAGCAGTTGAGTGTGGCTTATTCAGCTATTAATAATAAACAGCAGAGTGATTATAATCGTAACATCTATCTTGATTTGCAGGACGAAACCCGTCAGGATAGATACCTTACATCACGTGCTGAACAATTAGAGCGTACCTCAAAACAGCTGAATCTTATTATCATTGCTGTGGCATCTCTATCTTCTTTGTACTTGCTCGCTCGTCCTCTTCCATTATCTTCGTCGAAGAAAAAGACACACAAGGTTCGTTGGACGATCTTCTCCTTCCGCTTGAGCAGTGGCGTCAACATCACCAACAGCACATGGAGGAGTTGGCTGAAAAGTATGAAGAAATATCAGAACAACTTGTTATCAACAGTTATATCTCACGGACAATAAGCGTAAACACCTCGAACAGCGCGCTAAGATTTCGCTTGTTAATGGTGTTATCCCACTCATCGACCGTATGTTGCATGAGATTGAGAAACTCAAGAAGGGCGGAGAAAACGAAGCTCTGTACAGGCTGAGCGTTACACCTATATTCGTGAGTTAACCGATAAGATTAATGAACTTAACGCCGTACTTACAGAGTGGATTCAACTTAGACAAGGTAAGCTGTCACTACATATTGAGAGTTTCCCAGTACAACAGGTATTCAATATCGTGGAAGAAAGGACGTATGGGCTCCACATGAAAGGAATTGACCTACGGGTAGATGACACTAAGGCTGTTGTCAGCCGACCGTGTTCTGACGCTTTTCATGGTGAATACATTGGCTGATAATGCCCGTAAGTTTACGGGAAAGGGAGGTAAGGTGACGATTACATCCATTGAGGAGCCAGACTATGTTGAGATATCTGTTGCCGATACAGGCTGTGGACTCACTGAAGAAGAACAACAACACCTCTTTCGACCATAAAACCAATTCATGACCAAAAAGATAGTGCTCTGCATGGCTTTTGGACTGATGAATTGTAATGGTATTATCAATAAATACAAGAAGATTAGCCAGATATTCTCTGTCTGTGAGATTGGCGTAGAGAGTGAGAAGGACAAAGGAAGCCGTTTCTTCTTCCGTTTACCAAAGGGTATCAGCCGTATCTTGTTGGCATTCGTCCTCGCTACTGCCTCCCTCTTGACTGCTCAGGCACGTCCAACAAGAGCCAGCGATAAGGCTACAGCACTTGCTAAGAAGGACTATAATACCCTTGCAGGTATCTATGCTGACTCGGCTTACTTCTCAAACATCAATGGTGCATACAACAAGACATTGGCGTATGCTGATACTTGTCGTTACTATCTGAATCAGCATTATCTCCAGCTTCGACCTAAAGGAAAGGATCTGATGAAGCAACTTGGAAGCCTCTCTATCGTTCCAGCAGAGATTAAGTGGTATCATGATAGCCTACCGATGAACTATGGTATCATCCTCGACATACGCAACGAGAGTGCTGTGGCAGCATTGGCACTACATGAATGGGATGTTTATAGATACAATAACTCTGTTTACACCCACCTCTTTAAGGAGCGTTATGCCGATAACTCATTGGGCGAATACTGTCGAATGATGATGAAGTCGGAGACGAATAAGAATGTGGCTGTTGCCCTTCTGGTACTCTTCTTGCTTTCGATCTTCCCCTGTTTATTACGTGATGTATTATCGTCATCGTCTCTCTTACCAGTTCTGTTTTGGAGCGTGTGAAGAGATGAACACTACCCTTCTCAGCGATATGAGCGAAGAAGACAAGCTTAAAAGAGATTGAGAAAGGGGTGAGCGACAGATTCCCAGAACGATTACTGGTTATCGTCAACCAGATTAAGGAGGCACTAATTGCCTCTGTGGAGGAGAATCAGAAGAGCCAATCAGACATTGAAATGCTCGAAGATGAGGTGCGATGTGTGGAATACGAGAACGAGCGTTTGCACATTAGTAATAGCATTCTTGACAACTGTCTATCAACGCTCAAGCATGAAACGATGTACTATCCTTCACGTATTCGACAACTTGTAGACGAGCCTGATGGTGAACTTGAGGCGATTGACGAGTTGGCTATCTATTACAAAGAACTCTATCAGATTCTTAGTCAGCAGGCTATGAGTCAGGTAGAATCCGTGAAACTCGTGTCACGCCCAGTAGACCTCTCGACCGTTGTAAGTACTGCAAAGCTAACAACAACCTTCGCCTCGCCACTTATCAATGGCGACCCTGTCTTCCTTGCTTATTTATTTGATATACTATATCTTATCAATAAGAACCAACCACTGACGGTCACAGCCGAAGAACATCAGCCTGGTTACGTCACCCCTACATGTTTTTCATGTCGACGCTGACACTCTCTGATGACGTTTGTCGTGACCTCTTCCAGCCTTCTGCCGACCGTTTGATGTTCTTCATCTGCCGACAGATAGCCCGCGACAATGGTGAATCAACCAATAAGCGTGGCTGTGGTATCTCAGCTATCGAGACACCGAATGGCGTGAGAATAGATGTGGTTTTGGCAAAAGCAAATTAAGAAACATAACTAAACAACATATACCTATGGAGAATTTTAGAGTCATCATCGTTGAAGACGTACCCTTAGAGTTAAAAGGAACGGAGGGTATCTTCCGAAACGAAATACCTGAAGCCGAGATTATTGGAACAGCAGAAAGTGAAGTTGCCTACTGGAAACTCATTAAGCAAAACCTGCCCGATCTCGTGCTGCTCGACCTTGGATTGGGTGGTTCAACAACGGTGGGAGTAGAAATATGCCGCCAAACAAAGCAGACATATCCACACGTGAAGGTGCTTATCTTTACGGGTGAGATATTGAATGAAAAAAGCTATGGGTCGACGTTCTCGATGCTGGTGCTGATGGTATCTGCTTGAAGAGTGGCGAACTATTGACACGTGGCGACGTGGCAAGTGTTATGTCGGGCAAGAGAATGGTATTCAATCAGCCTATCCTTGAAAAGATTGTAGGCAGATTTTAAGATGAGCGTGAGCGGTCAGCTGATGCACCAAGAAGCAATGGTTAGCTACGAGATTGACGAGTATGATGAGCGCCTTCGCCATCTTGCACTCGGTTATACCAAGGAGCAGATTACCAACCTACGTGGTATGCCTTTTGGTGTAAAGAGTTTGAGAAACGACAGAACGAACTCTGTACAGAAGTTCTTCCCTGATGGTAACAATGGTATGAGCGTCAACGCAACGCGCCTTGTTGTACGTGCGTTAGAACTACGTATTATCGACATCGACAACCTCCACGCTGATGAGGAATAAGTTAGGATATATAGTCTTAGTGCTTTCATAGCCCAGTTAGCACTGATACTGCTCTCATGGCTTCTTACGGCAGCTTTCCCCGAGCTTCCGATGCGATCTATGTTGAGTAGTGAGGGCATCCGTTGGTTCTTTGGCTCCTTTGTCAGCAACCAACTTTCACCACTGCTCATTTACTTTATTATGACAGTGATGGCAGCAGGTGCGTGCGTTCGTAGCCGTCTTTACACTGCACTACGTGCAATGCTATCAAATATGAGAAGAGCCTAACAAACTCCACAAAACAATCGTTACAAATTCCATTATCGTGAGAAGGCTGGTCTTCGCGTGGCATTAGTCGAGTTTATCGCCTATGTGATTATCATGATTCTTCTCACAGCTGTTCCTCACGCAATTCTCCTGAGTGTGACAGGACAGCTATTCCCCAGTTCCTTTTCGTCCAGTTTCATTCCTTCCCTATCGCCGATCATCACGATTATGTCACTAACCTACGGTGTGGCAAGTGGTACGATAGACAGTGTTGCAAAGATGCACAAGATTCTTGTAGGCGGTTTTAGAGGTTGGTTCAAGACTGGTTCTACCTATCTTATCGGCATACAATTGTATATGTCGATAAGGTATGTATTTATCTTATAGCTTTCAACCCAATCGGTCATTAGAGCCTAAAACTTATTATGGTCTAATGACCGATTTGGCTTTTAAACATATACTACTATAAGTTTAATTTTCATTTGCTGTCACTTTTTTAACATTTTAAGAAAAACTTATTGTAAATCAATTATATAAGCATTCGTTAAAGGTGACAGAAATGACAGCAAACTTATTTTTAGTTCAACTTGTCTATGCAGATTAAGCACACATAAGAGCAGGAAAAGCTTCTTCCAAAAATATGGAGTGATAAAGTAAGTCTACTACATATAAAAAGGCACACAGAGAGGGGGAGAGCACGGAGGTGAAAGCAGACAATGTCACGGAGGTGCCGAAGGCACAAAGAGCGACAGAGGTATAGCGTACGTATTACTGATAGCTTTGGTAATAAACGTTTTAAGAAATCTTGCAAACCACTGCTTTGTAAGGAAGTAAACAAAAGCATTACTAAAACTCTCAAATATCCTCTGTTCCTCCACGCACCAACGGTGCCTCTATGCCTAACGATTGCTACTATATAAAAACCTCTGTGCTCTCCATTGCTCTGTGTGACCATTCTTCAAAGTTCTAATCTCAAAAGGTATCTATCCAAATTGCTGAAGATACGTAGGAAAAACCTTAAATCATTTGTTACACTTAGAGACCGCTGTGCATTTATTACAATTGCACCATGATGATTGCCTTTAAACTTCTTCATCATTGTTTAGTTACTCTATGACTTATAATGACTTATAAAACACGCCCACCATTACGAGGAGCAGCGGTAAACGCAATTACAAAGATTATGGTCTCAAAACAAAGAGCTGCAAACCTTTTTCATACATACTACCTTCTGACTGACCTTTCCTAAAGTGAGAATACTGCTAAAAAGAGGAAGAAGTACTATGCTTAAATAATTACTATATTTATCAGACTTACACCTCAATTTATCCTTGTTATAATGGAAGATATGCTCAGAGATGCGAATGCAGAAGGAGCGATAGCTAATGCGAAGTCTTAATCCTTGTTTTAATGGAAGATACTCTCAGAGAATGGTGAGAAAACGTGAATGGGTTAGAGTTTGTTACCGACAGGTCTTAATCCTTGTTTTAATGGAAGATACCTCAGAGTTCGTGGTTTTGTTGCACAAGAAGACGTTTACTTACGTCTTAATCCTTGTTTTAATGGAAGATACTCTCAGAGATTACATTCGTTTGTGTTTAACTCTTGATAAACCTGTCTTAATCCTTGTTCTAATGGAAGATACTCTCAGAGGCACTTAAAAATCTATTTTAAATTATGATATTGGATAGTCCTAATCCTTGTTCTAATGGAAGATACTCTCAGAGGAAGAGCAATATACCTTGGCAAAAAGGACCATGTTGGTCATAATCCTTGCTCTAATGGAAGATACTCTCAGAGTACACAACTATACAACAAATGATACTTCTTATAAAGTCTTAATCCTTGTTTTAATGGAAGATACTCTCAGAGGTGATATTAAGATTGGCGACAAAGTCTGTAACAAGTCTTAATCCTTGTTTTAATGGAAGATACCCTCAGAGACAACTAAAATTAGGGTCTCTACAGAGTTTTAGATAGTCTTAATCCTTGTTCTAATGGAAGATACTCTCAGAGGACGGCAAGATTACCCAGCTACTCGAAGAAGAAAAAGTGTCTTAATCCTTGTTCTAATGGAAGATACTCAGAGGCAGGAACCCAAAGGTTGGAAAGTATTTCAACGTTGGTCTTAATCCTTGTTCTAATGGAAGATACCTCAGAGCAACAGTAAACTTTGAATCAATTGCCGTAGCGTTGTCTTAATCCTTGTTCTAATGGAAGATACTCTCAGAGGAGTGATTGACATTCTTCAAGAAGACGTTGTGTCGTCTTAATCCTTGTTTTAATGGAAGATACTCTCAGAGCTTTGATAAGGCAGCCATCGCTCGCTCTGGTATCGTCTTAATCCTTTGTTCTAATGGAAGATACTCTCAGAGTTAAAAAAAGTTCGGGTCGAAAGATCCAAAAAGCCGTCTTAATCCTTTGTTCTAATGGAAGATACTCTCAGAGAGCAAAACCCTAAGAATCCTTTGAGTTCAGAGGTTTTGATAAAAGTAAGACCTATAAAATCGGCTTTTTATTAACAGAAATTAACCGCTTTCTAAGCGAGTGCAAAGTTAGTAATTTTAAGCAAAAATGTCAAGGAACGCAGGGTTAAGTCTTATTAAGCAAAGACAACTTTTTATAAGTTCTTGTCTTCATTGGCTTTCCAAAAGCGAGAGGTAATGTCCTCAAAGCTTCCATCAGTACAGACGGCGGTACATCCGCTGATTGGTGCGAGGAGAGTCAAGGCCACCGAGATGGCGAAGATAAGGTCCCACTTTGATATAATCAAAATGCTGTTGGTCGATGAGCGGAGAGATTGCTGTACGCCCAGTGTACCAGCCAGTCTTCAAATCGTGGTGATGGTCTTGGACGTATTTCGCAAGTATATCGACAGCCGCAGGGTCGGCATCGCCCCCATAAAGCCCACACAAGTAATGGTATCTTCCGCCTCACGAATCAGTGCAGATAATGCTTCAGCTGTCAACTCCTCTCCCCTATCCGCCCACAGAAACTGACTGTGGCAGCCCGGACAGCGACACGGACATCCCTGAGATGTTGATGGCAAGCGTCACCTCATCGGGAAACTCCTGAAAGACGATATCTGTATTGATATAACGAAGCATCGCTGTATGATTATTTCTTCTGAAAAACATTCACGCTCAAAGAGCTATTGTCGCCAGCCTTATGTGGTGACTACTCCTTTCTAACGTGTTATTTTCTAAGCTACAAAGATATAAAGAAAGTATTAAACACAACAGACTTTATACGAAAATCTTAAAACTTTGAGGTTTGAAATTTGAACTTTGAACTTTATGATTAAACTTTTGAGCGTTAGTAAGTCATCAAAATTATAACGTACTAATGAGAACTCTATCCGAATAATTATAAAGTTTTCTCTCACAGAATTCACAGATAAACAGATGTAGCAGAAGAAACAAAGACTATTTTCTCTCTCACAGATATCACAGATAAACAGATGCGATGCCTACACAGAGACCTAAAGGTCATTTGAAGACACAGATTCTATTGCTATACATTTGCAAAGCTACTCGGTGCATTCCAAGACCTTTTAGGTCTCTGAGCCTTTTACTCAGCAAAAAGAAATCTGTTCTTTCTCTTTATCTGTGTATTCTGTGAGAGAATGAAAACATAAAAATAAAGTTTGAACTTTGAACTTTATGATTAGACTTTTTGAGCGTTAGTAGGTAATCATAATTATGGACGTA
>BNJT01002232.1_pt1 | contig 32461 bp, 51 predicted proteins | sample 8540491 | NCBI WGS metagenome assembly BNJT01 (sample SAMD00202455, study PRJDB9452) | human saliva metagenome | host: Homo sapiens | reverse complement strand
GGGCTCTCTGTCAACTGTAGTGGGTTGAATAAAAAGTTAACATCTGGAGAGGACAATCGTTGTCCTCTCCATTTTTATATTCAAAGCGATGAAAATTCGTTTCTTAAAGTTGTCAAAGTTCCTAAAAACCAAAAAGCATTTCGTTTGATAAGTTTAACGAGATTATTGGTCGCTTCCAATTTGGCGTTGGAATAGGGTAGTTGAAGGGCGTTGACAATCTTCTCTTTATCCTTTAGAAAGGTTTTAAAGACAGTCTGAAAAAGAGGATGAACCTGCTTTATATTGTCCTCAATAAGTCCGAAGAATTTTTCAGGTTCCTTGTTCTGAAAGTGAAAAAGCAAGAGTTGATATAGATTGTAGTGGTGTTTCAACTCATCTGAATAGCTCAAAAGCTTGTCTAGAATCTCTTTATTCGTTAAGTGCATACGAAAAGTAGGGCGATAAAATCGTTTATCACTCAGTTTACGACTATCTTGTTGAATGAGTTTCCAGTAGCGTTTGATGGCCTTGTATTCATGGGATTTTCGCTCAAATTGATTCATGATTTGGACACGTACACGACTCATAGCACGGCTGAGATGTTGGACAATGTGGAAGCGGTCGAGAACGATTTTAGCGTTAGGAAAAAGTTTGCTGGCAATATCGTAGTAAGGGCTAAACATATCCATCGTAATGATTTTCACCTGACAACGAACAGCTCGCTCGTAGCGCAGAAAGTGATTTCGGATGATAGCCTGTGTTCTGCCCTCAAGAACAGTGATGATGTTGAGATTGTCAAAATCTTGTGCAATGAAACTCATTTTTCCCTTGGTAAAAGAATACTTGTCCCAAGACATAATCTCAGGAAGTCGGCTAAAGTCATGTTTTAAAACGGAAGTCATTGAGCTTGCGAACAACAGTTGAAGTTGAAATGGAAAGCTGATGGGCAATATCAGTCATAGAAGTCTTTTTCAATCAATTTTTGCGCAATTTTTTTGATTGATAATACGAGGAATTTGGTGATTTTTTTCTTGACGAGAGAGGACTCGGTGACCATCATTTTCGAGCACTGATAGCACTTGAAACGGCGTTTTCTAAGGAGGATTCTAGTAGGCATACCAGTCGTTTCGAGGTAAGGAATTTTTCGACGGTTTTTGGAAGTCATATTTCTTCATTTGACTTCCGCAATCAGGACAAGATGGAGCCTCATAATCCAGTTTAGCGATGATTTCTTTGTGAGTATCCATGTTGATGATATCTAGAATCTGGATATTAGGGTCTTTAATATCGAGTAGTTTTTGTGATAAAATGTAATTGTTCCATATGATTCTTTCTAATGAGAGTTTGGTCGCTTTTTCATTATAGATCTTATGGAACTTTTTTTCTATAATAAAATATACTCCATAATATCTATAGGGGATTTACCCACTACAAATATTATAGAGCCGAATTAGGCAAATAAGAGGGTGAGCGTTAAAACTCACACTCTTTTTCTTACAAAGAAGGAAATGAAAAAGCTTTTCACAAATCCCCATTTTTTTGATAGAATAGAAGAGAGAAAAATAGAAATGAGTCAGACATGTCAAAAAGGATTTTTTTAGTCTCTCTTGAGGGACCAGAGGGAGCAGGAAAAAAACAAGCGTTCTTGAAGCCCTAATCCCTGTACTAGAGGATAGGGGAGTAGAAGTTTTAACAACGCGCGAACCAGGTGGGGTCTTAATTGGAGAAAAAAATTCGCGAAGTTATCCTAGATCCTAGTAATACTGAAATGGATCCTAAGACTGAACTTCTCCTCTATATTGCTAGTCGTCGACAACACTTGGTGGAGAAAGTCTTGCCAGCACTTGAAGCTGGGAAAATGGTTATTATGGATCGTTTTATTGACAGTTCAGTTGCCTATCAGGGCTTTGGGCGTGGTTTAGATATAGAAGCTATTGATTGGCTTAATAAGTTTGCGACAGATGGACTAAAACCTGATTTGACTCTTTTATTTTGACATTGAGGTCGAAGAGGGGCTGGCACGTATTGCTGCCAACAGTAATCGGGAAGTCAATCGTTTGGACATGGAAGGTCTGGATCTACACCGAAAAGTTCGTCAAGGTTACCTTTCTCTTCTTGAAAGAGAAGGAAATCGCATCGAAAAAATCGATGCTAGTCTACCACTTGATCAAGTGATTGAGAACACGCAACAACTACTTTTTGATAGGATGGGACTACGGAGATGAAACAAGATCAATTAAGAGCTTGCCAACCTTTACAATTTGAACGGTTTGTTCATATCTTAGAGCAAGGGCAACTCAATCACGCCTATCTCTTTTCAGGTAATTTTGGAAGTTTAGAGATGGCCCTTTTTTGTCTAAAAGTCTCTTTTGTAGTGAGAAAACTGGTATTTTTCCTTGTGAAAAATGTCGGAATTGTAAATTGATTGAGCAGGAAGAGTTTCCTGATGTGACCATAATTAAACCTCTAAATCAAGTCATTAAGACGGAGCGTATTCGAGAATTAGTTGGTCAATTTTCCCAGTCTGGTATTGAAAACCAACGGCAGGTCTTTATTATCGAACAAGCAGAAAAAATGCATGTGAACGCTGCAAATTCACTCTTGAAGGTTATTGAAGAGCCACAAAGTGAGATTTATATTTTCTTTTTGACCGATGATGAGGAACAGATGTTACCAACGATTCGAAGTCGGACACAGATTTTCCAATTTAAGAAGCAAGTCTCTACTTTAATGTCACAGCTTGAAGAGGCTGGTTTAGTAAAAAATAAAGCTAAGCTATTGGCTCAGTTTAGTCAATCGCAGGCAGAGGCTGATAAGCTTGTCCATCAAGCAGGATTTTTGGACACTAGTAGATGAAAGTGAACGCCTCTTTTCTTGGCTTTTAGCCCATAAAAAAGAATCCTATTTGCAGGTTGCGAAACTAACAAGTCTGGCTGATGATAAAGAAAAGCAAGATTACATGCTCAGGATTTTAGAGGTACTAGCTGGTCAAGAGATTCTCAATGTTTCAGCTCGGAATATTTTGCAAAATCTCATTCAAGCTCGAAAAATGTGGCGGGCCAATGTCAGCTTTCAAAACGCTTTGGAATATCTGGTTTTACAAAAAAATTAAAGTAATGATAGATTATAGAAAGGGCTGTAATGAATAAAAAAGAATTATTTGATGCTTTAGATGACTTTTCACAGCAATTGTTAGTAACCTTGGCAGACGTCGAAGCCATCAAAAAAAATCTCAAGAGTCTGGTAGAGGAAAATACAGCTCTTCGTTTAGAAAAATGATAAACTGAGAGAACGATTGGGAGAAGTTGAGGAGACAGCTCCATCCAAAAACTAAACTTGTGAGGGAAAATGTCCGTCGCATTTATGAGGACGGTTTTTCATGTTTGCCGTGATTTTTATGGTCAACGTCGAGAGCAAGATGCAGAATGTATGTTTTGTGATGAGTTGTTATTTAGGGAGTAAGTATGCAGATTCAAAAAGAGTTTTAAGGGACAAACTCCCTACGGCAAGCTTTATCTAGTCGCAACGCCAATTGGTAATCTAGATGATATGACTTTTCGCGCCATTCAGACCTTGAAAGAGGTCGACTGGATCGCGGCAGAAGATACTGTAATACTGGTCTATTGCTTAAGCATTTCGATATTTCAACCAAGCAAATCAGTTTTCACGAACATAATGCCAAGGAAAAAAATTCCTGATTTGATTGGTTTGTTGAAACAAGGTCAAAATCTTGCCCAAGTATCTGATGCAGGGATGCCTAGTATTTCTGACCCAGGGCATGATTTGGTCAAGGCTGCCATTGAAGAAGATATCGCAGTTGTCACGGTTCCAGGAGCTAGTGCAGGAATTTCTGCCTTGATTGCTAGCGGCTTTAGCACCCACAACCTCACATTTTTTTATGGTTTTCTACCACGAAAGTCAGGTCAGCAAAAGCAATTTTTCGAAGCAAAAAAAGCTTATCCAGAAACTCAGATTTTCTATGAATCTCCTCACCGTGTAGCAGATACACTGGAGAATATGCTAGAAGTCTACGGTGATCGCTCTGTGGTCTTGGTCAGAGAATTGACTAAAATCTTTGAAGAATATCAGCGTGGAACTATTACTGAATTATTAGAAAGTATTTCTGAAACACCACTTAAGGGCGAGTGTCTTCTGATTGTGGAAGGTGCCAGTCAGGATGTGGAGGAAAAGGACGAGGAGGATTTATTTTTCAGAAATACAAGCTCGTATCCAGCAAGGTATTAAGAAAAATCAAGCCATTAAGGAAGTTGCGAAGATTTACCAATGGAACAAAAAGCCAGCTCTATGCTGCCTACCACGAATGGGAAGAACATCAGGAAAAACAACTAAACAGGGAAGTTTGCCTTCTTCCCTTTTTGTTATACTAGAAGAAGAAAAAAATAGAAAGATTTAGGAGTGAAAAAGTCCGGGGACTTTTTCAGCCTGAGCCAAGAAATTGAAAGCGAAGTAAGTCCGGGGACTTTTTCAATGTGAATCTTATCTTCACACTCCCAAAGAGGTATTAGTGTCGTGTCTCAATCTTATATCAATATTATCGGTGCTGGTTTGGCGGGTTCTGAAGCAGCCTACCAAATCGCAGAGCGTGGTATTCCAGTTAAACTTTATGAAATGCGTGGTGTCAAGTCAACACCGCAACACAAAACTGACAATTTTGCAGAATTAGTGTGTTCTAAACTCCTTGCGTGGGGATGCTCTTACAAATGCTGTCGGCCTCCTCAAAGAAGAAATGCGTCGCCTAGGTTCTCTTATCTTGGAATCGGCAGAAGCAACCCGTGTTCCTGCTGGTGGAGCCCTCGCAGTTGACCGTGATGGTTTCTCCCAAATGGTCACTGAAAAAATTGCCAACCATCCCTTGATTGAAGTGGTACGTGACGAAATCACGGAATTGCCAACAGATGCTATTACAGTTGTAGCGACTGGACCTTTGACTAGTGATGCCCTTGCTGAGAAAAATTCACGCTCTTAATCGTGGTGACGGTTTTTATTTCTACGATGCTGCAGCGCCAATTGTGGATGTTAATACCATTGATATGAACAAGGTTTATCTCAAATCTCGTTATGATAAGGGAGAAGCAGCCTATCTCAATGCTCCTATGACCAAACAAGAGTTTATGGATTTCCATGAAGCCTTGGTCAATGCAGAAGAAGCTCCGTTGAATTCTTTTCGAAAAAGAAAAAAATACTTTCGAAGGCTGTATGCCAATCGAAGTCATGGCTAAACGGGGTATCAAAAACCATGCTCTATGGTCCTATGAAACCAGTTGGTTTGGAGTATCCAGACGATTACACAGGTCCTCGTGATGGAGACTTTAAAACTCCTTATGCGGTCGTTCAGCTTCGTCAAGACAATGCTGCAGGTAGTCTTTATAACATCGTTGGTTTCCAAACTCACCTTAAATGGGGTGAGCAGAAAGCGTGTCTTCAAAATGATTCCAGGTCTTGAAAAACGCTGAGTTTGTCCGTTATGGTGTCATGCATCGTAATTCCTATATGGATTCGCCAAATCTTCTTGAACAGACATACCGTTCTAAGAAACAGCCAAATCTTTTCTTTGCTGGTCAAATGACTGGTGTAGAGGGCTACGTTGAGTCAGCTGCTTCAGGATTGGTTGCGGGGATAAACGCTGCTCGTCTTTTTAAAGGAGAAAGTGAGGCTATTTTCCCAGAGACTACAGCTATCGGTAGTTTAGCTCATTATATCACCCATGCTGATAGCAAGCATTTCCAACCCATGAATGTTAACTTCGGGATTATCAAGGAGTTAGAAGGTGAGCGTATTCGTGATAAAAAGGCTCGTTATGAGAAAAAATCGCGGAACGTGCCTTGTCTGATTTAGAGGAATTTTTTTAACTATCTAATTTTTTTAAAAAGAATATACTCATGATACTATAAAAAAATTCTTAGAAAATTGTGATAAAAATAGTTTGAATAAAAATAAAGGAGCGAAGTCAGGTGGAACCCAAATATAAACGTATTTTGATTAAGTTATCAGGTGAGGCCCTTGCTGGCGAGCGTGGTGTCGGAATTGATATCAAAACTGTTCAAGCAATGGCTCAAGAAATTCAAGAAGTACATAACTTAGGTATTGAGATTGCCCTCGTTATTGGTGGAGGAAATCTCTGGCGTGGAGAACCTGCAGCAGAAGCTGGAATGGATCGTGTTCAAGCAGACTATACAGGAATGCTTGGAACCGTTATGAATGCTCTTGTGATGGCAGATTCATTGCAACAAGTTGGTGTGGATACACGTGTTCAAACAGCCATTGCCATGCAACAAGTAGCAGAACCTTATGTTCGTGGCCGTGCCCTTCGTCATCTTGAAAAAGGACGCATTGTTATCTTTGGTGCGGGAATTGGTTCACCATACTTCTCAACAGATACAACAGCGGCTCTTCGTGCAGCTGAGATTGAAGCGGACGCTATCTTGATGGCTAAAAATGGGGTTGATGGTGTCTACAATGCTGATCCTAAAAAGGATAAGACAGCTGTTAAATTTGAAGAATTGACTCACCGTGACGTGATCAATAAAGGTCTCCGTATCATGGACTCAACAGCTTCAACACTTTCAATGGACAATGATATTGACTTGGTAGTTTTCAACATGAACCAACCAGGGAATATTAAACGTGTTGTATTTGGTGAAAATATCGGAACTACAGTTTCAAATAATATCGAAGAAAGGAATAAGAAATCATTATGGCAAACGCAATCGTAGAAAAAGCAAAAGAGAGAATGACCCAATCTCACCACTCACTTGCTCGTGAGTTTGGAAGTATTCGTGCTGGCCGTGCTAATGCTAGCTTGCTTGACCGCATCCACGTTGAGTACTATGGTGTTGAAACACCACTTAACCAAATTGCTTCTATCACAATCCCAGAAGCGCGTGTCTTGTTGGTAACACCATTTGACAAATCATCTTTGAAAGATATCGAACGTGCTTTGAATGCTTCAGACTTAGGTATTACACCAGCTAACGATGGTTCTGTTATTCGCTTGGTAATCCCAGCTCTTACAGAAGAAACTCGCCGCGACCTTGCTAAAGAAGTGAAAAAAGTGGGTGAAAATGCTAAAGTTGCTATCCGTAATATCCGTCGTGATGCTATGGACGAAGCTAAGAAACAAGAAAAAGCAAAAGAAATCACTGAAGACGAATTGAAGACTCTTGAAAAAGATATTCAAAAAGCAACAGACGATGCTGTTAAACACATCGACGAAATGACTGCCAACAAAGAAAAAGAAATCTTGGAAGTCTAAGAAATAAACAGAAAAACTCAGTTGGCATTGCTGGCTGAGTTTTATTCGAAAGAAGGAAATATGAATACAAATCTTGCAAGTTTTATCGTTGGACTCATCATCGATGAAAATGACCGTTTTTACTTTGTTCAAAAGGATGGTCAAACATATGCCCTAGCTAAAGAAGAAGGTCAGCATACAGTTGGTGATACGGTCAAAGGTTTTGCTTACACAGATATGAAGCAAAATTGCGTCTCACTACTACAGAAGTGACTGCAACTCAGGAACAATTTGGTTGGGGAACCGTAACAGAGGTTCGTAAGGACCTTGGGGTTTTTGTTGATACAGGATTACCAGACAAGGAAATCGTTGTGTCACTAGATATTCTCCCTGAACTTAAAGAACTTTGGCCAAAGAAAGGCGATCGCCTATACATTCGTCTAGAAGTGGACAAGAAGGACCGTATCTGGGGCGTATTGGCTTATCAGGAAGATTTCCAACGATTAGCACGTCCTGCCTACAATAACATGCAGAATCAAAATTGGCCTGCAATCGTTTATCGTCTTAAACTATCTGGAACCTTTGTCTATTTACCAGAGAACAACATGCTTGGATTTATCCATCCAAGTGAGCGCTATGCAGAACCACGTTTGGGCCAAGTGCTAGATGCGCGTGTCATTGGCTTCCGTGAAGTTGACCGTACTCTTAACCTTTCTTTAAAACCACGTTCTTTTGAGATGTTAGAAAATGATGCGCAGATGATCTTGACTTACTTGGAAACCAATGGTGGTTTCATGACCCTGAATGACAAGTCATCACCAGATGATATCAAGGCTACCTTTGGTATTTCTAAAGGTCAATTTAAAAAAGCACTCGGTGGTTTGATGAAGGCTGGAAAAATCAAGCAAGATCAGTTCGGCACAGAGTTGATTTAGGAGGCTTATGAGAAAATCATTTTATACTTGGCTGATGACCGAGCGCAATCCTAAAAGCAATAGTCCCAAAGCAATTTTAGCGGATTTGGCTTTTGAGGAGTCTGCCTTCCCAAAGCATACAGATGATTTCGATCAAGTCAGTCGTTTCTTAGAGGAACATGCTAGCTTTTCCTTTAATATGGGAGACTTTGATCGAATTTGGCAAGAATATCTAGAACATTAAGACCACTAGATGGGGTTGGGAATAGTAATTTCTCAGCCTCTTTGCTATAATATAGTCATTCAGTTATCTTTTATGAGGATTTTACTTATTTTTGGCAAGTATAGTTTACCATTACGAATTGTCAGAGTGATAGGATTTTTTTGAAAGTTATTTCTACTTAAAAAGAAAACAAAAATGATAAAACGAAATAAGAGAATTAGAGAGGTTCTTTGTTTGAAGGAACATTCAATAGATATTCAACTGAGTCATCCAGATGATTTATTTCATCTTTTTGGTTCTAATGAGCGCCATCTTCGTTTGATGGAGGATGAGTTAGATGTCATCATCCATGCTCGTACAGAGATTGTACAAGTCTTGGGGGAGGAGTCGGCTTGTGAGGAAGCCCGCCAAGTTATTCAAGCCTTGATGGTCTTGGTCAATCGTGGAATGACTGTTGGAACTCCGGATGTGGTGACAGCCATTACAATGGTTAAGAATAATGAAATCGATAAGTTTGTCGCCCTCTATGAAGAAGAAATTATCAAGGATAATACAGGTAAGCCTATCCGTGTTAAAACCTTGGGTCAAAAGCTTTATGTGGATAGTGTCAAACAACACGATGTGACCTTTGGTATTGGGCCGGCAGGGACAGGTAAAACCTTCCTAGCAGTGACCTTAGCCGTAACAGCTCTCAAGCGTGGGCAAGTCAAGCGTATCATTTTGACACGTCCTGCGGTAGAAGCAGGGGAGAGCTTAGGATTTCTTCCAGGAGATCTTAAGGAAAAGGTAGATCCTTATCTTCGTCCAGTATACGATGCTTTATATCAGATTCTTGGGAAGGATCAAACTACCCGTCTTATGGAGCGTGAAATCATCGAGATTGCACCCCTGGCTTATATGCGTGGACGTACCTTAGATGATGCCTTTGTTATCTTGGATGAAGCGCAAAATACAACCATCATGCAGATGAAGATGTTCTTGACTCGTTTAGGCTTTAATTCTAAAATGATTGTCAATGGGGATATTAGTCAGATTGACCTACCTCGGAACGTCAAGTCAGGTTTGATTGATGCTCAAGAAAAAAACTCAAGAATATTCATCAGATTGACTTTGTTCATTTCTCAGCCAAGGATGTGGTTCGCCACCCAGTTGTCGCTCAAATTATCAGAGCCTATGAACCTCGACCTGTCAAAGCTGAAGAAAACCAAGAAGAAACAGAATAAAGAAAAAGAGAGTGGGACAGAAATCGGTAATTCGTTAGAATTCGATTTCGTCGTCCCACCTCCGCACAGTTGAGTAGGGCTGTAAAAGCTGATGAAATCAGCGCAGTAGAGCCCACTCAACCACTGCGTCTTGCTCGACAATCCAAAGACAAATGAGAGGCTAGGACTTTTGTCCCAGCCTCTTATTTTTGTAGTTTTAATTTATAAATCGTTTTTAGACAAGTTCACTGATTGAAGTGAAGTCACGATCCAAGCCTTCTGCAACTGGTTGACTTGTGAGTTGACCTTGATAAGTTGTTACACCTTCAAGCAAGCCTGCGTCTTCAAGGATTGCTTTCTTAAATCCTTTTCCTGCCAAGGCTTCGATATATGGAAGAGTCACATTTGTAAGGGCGATAGTAGAAGTACGAGCAACTGCTCCAGGAATGTTAGCAACCGCATAGTGAAGGACACCGTGTTTTTCATAGACAGGCTCATCATGGGTTGTCACACGGTCAGCTGTTGCAATAACACCACCTTGGTCTACAGCAACGTCGACGATGACAGAACCAGGACGCATTTGTTGAACCATTTCATCTGTCACCAATTTTGGTGCTTTGGCACCAGGGATCAAAACTGCGCCGATAACGACGTCTGCTTCACGCACACTTGCTTCGATATTAAATGGGTTAGACATGAGTGTTTGGATTTGGTGACCAAAGACATCTTCTAGGACAGAGAGGCGCTTAGCGCTGATATCAAGAATAGTTACTTGAGCTCCCAAACCAAGAGCGATACGAGCTGCATGTGTACCAACGACACCACCACCGATAATGGTTACTTTTCCTTTTGGAACACCTGGAACACCACCGAGTAGAACTCCTGAACCACCAGCTTGTTTCGTCAAGAAGTGAGCTCCGATTTGGACAGCCATACGACCTGCAACCTCACTCATTGGAACCAATAGAGGGAGTTGTCCTTGAGTATCACGGACTGTCTCATAAGCAACACCAGTTGTTTTAGCTGCAAGCATAGCATCTGCCAATTCTGGAGCAGCTGCCATGTGCAAGTAGGTGAAAAGAAGTAAATCCTCACGCAAGAACTGGTACTCACTATCAAGGGGTTCCTTGACTTTAACAACCAATTCTGCAGCCCAGGCTTCAGCAGCAGTTGCGACAATCTCAGCTCCTTGCTTTTCATAGTCAGCATCAGCAAAACCAGATCCAAGTCCCGCATTTGTTTCAATGAGGACACGGTGACCACGACCAACAAGACTCTGTACACCAGCAGGTGTCAAAGCAACACGATTTTCATTATTTTTAATTTCCTTTGGAATTCCAATTAACATAGAGATTAGCTCCTTATTTAACATCTAGGTTCTTATTCGAAATCATCACAGGAAGAACCCAGTCTTTTCTTGTGATGTTCTTATTTTATATGAAACCCCTTGGAAAATCAAGAAAAATTATTGATTTCTAATGCATTTTTTGCTAAGCTTTTAGAAAATAATATTTTCCAAAGAAAAAGGGAGGAATGGGCAATGGAATCACTATTTATCAAACTAGCTAAGCATCCAATTATCGAAACTGAACGCTTAGTACTTAGACCAGTAACGCTCGATGATGCAGAAACCATGTTTGAGTATGCTTCAAATAAAGAAAATACGCGCTACACTTTTCCAACCAATCAAAGTTTAGAGGAAACCAAGAACAATATTGCTCAATTTTATCTAGCCAATCCCTTGGGCCGATGGGGAATTGAATTAAAAAGTACTGGAGAGTTTATCGGAACCATTGATCTGCACAAGATGGATACTGTTCTTAAGAAGGCAGCCATTGGTTACATTATCAATCAAAAATATTGGAATCAAGGTTTGACGACAGAAGCCAATCGTGCCGTCATTAAACTGGCTTTTGAAAAGATTGGGATGAATAAGGTGACGGCCCTTCACGATAAGGATAATCATGCGTCAGGAAAAGTCATGGAGAAATCAGGCATGCACTTCTCCCACGAAGAACCATATGCTAGAATGGATAATAAAGAACCGGGACGAATTGTAACACGTGTACATTATATTTTAACCAAGGAAGATTATTTTGCAAATAAGTAAGCAGTTGAAAAGTTTTTTCAGCTGTTTTTTCTTTCTCTTACGAATAATCTAAGAGAGGAGAAAATATGGAAGAACTTATTGAGAAAATCAAAGAATACAAAATCATTGTTATCTGTGCTAGTTTGGGCTTGGTCTTAGGCGGATTTTTCCTCCTAAAACCAGTCGCTCAAACACCGACTAAGGAAAGCAATTTGCAAACAGAAGTTACAACTGTTTCAAAGGATTCGACGGATGAAAAGGAAGATAAAAATCAGAAGGAAGAAGTGGTGGAGCAAGATCTGATTACTGTCGATGTCAAAGGCGCTGTTAAATCGCCAGGAATTTATGATTTGCCAGTTGGAAGTCGAATCAATGATGCTGTTCAAAAAAAGCTGGTGGCTTGACAGATAATGCAGACAGTAAGTCTATCAATCTTGCTCAGAAAATTAGTGATGAAGCGCTGGTCTATGTCCCGACTAAGGAAGAAGTGGCTAACCAAGAGTCTTATTCAAATGCTACTGGAAATAAGGAAAAGCAAGAAGGTTAATCTCAATAAAGCCAGTCTTGAAGAGTTAAAACAAGTCAAAGGATTAGGGTGCTAAACGTGCTCAGGACATTATTGACCATCGTGAGTCCAATGGTAAATTTAAGTCAGTAGATGAGCTCAAAAAGGTTTCTGGTATTGGTGCAAAAAACGATAGAAAAGTTAAAAAGAGTATGTTACAGTGGATTAGTCGCTTTCCAATTCCAAAAATCTATCTCAGCTTTTCTCTTGCTCTGGCTTTACTATACAATCTTTTCAGCTAGTTTTTTTAGCACTTTTTGGGGTTTGTATTTTTAGTATTTTGTCTTTTTATCCACCATCCTTGGAAAAGTTGTACTAAAGGTGCTTCTGATTTGTGGACTATTTGGTAGCTGGTTTTTGTTTCAAAGATGGCAACAAGAAGAAGCTAGTCAAAACTTACTTTCTTCTGTCGAAACTGTTCGAATATTACCTGACACCATCAAGGTGAATGGGGACAGTCTTTCTTTTTCGTGGCAAAAGCTGAAGGACGAATGTTTCAGGTCTATTATAAACTTCAATCAGAAGCAGAAAAAAAGAAGACTTTCAAAATGTAACAGATCTGTATGATATTACTTTGAAGGGAAAATTAGCTAGCCCTCAAGGGGCAAAAAATTTTTGCTGGCTTTGATTATCGCAACTATCTAAAAAAAGTCAAGGGATTTATCAAACCTTGACCATTTCGAAAAATTTCAGATATGAAAGCCACGAGCAGTTGGGATATTGGAGAAAAATTTGTCTAGTTTGAGAAGAAAAAGCAGTTGTCTGGATAAAAAGGAATTTTCCCGACCCCATGCGCAATTATATGACAGGTCTGTTATTAGGACACTTGGACACAGACTTTGAGGAAATGAATGAACTCTATTCCAGTCTAGGAATTATTCACCTTTTTGCTTTGTCAGGAATGCAGGTTGGATTCTTTATGGATGCATTTAGGAAGTCACTTTTACGTTTAGGGTTTGACTCAAGAGAAGTTCAAATGGCTAGCTTATCCATTTTCTTTGTTTTATGCAGGCTTTGACAGGATTTTCAGCATCAGTGATTAGGAGTCTTCTACAAAAGATCCTGGCCCAGCATGATTTTAAGGGCTTGGATAACTTTGCTATGACAGTCCTCCTTTTGTTTATAGTCATGCCAAACTTTTTTCTAACTGCGGGAGGAGTTCTTTCCTGCGCCTATGCCTTTATCCTAACTATGACTAGTAAAGAAGGGCAAGGCATTAAATCAGTTGCCAGAGAGAGTTTCATTATTTCCTTGGGAATCCTGCCAATCTTAACATTCTATTTTTTTCTGAATTTCAACCTTGGTCAATTATCCTAACTTTTTTTCCTTTTTCATTCTTATTTGACATGGTTTTATTGCCCCTTTTATCAATTCTCTTTTGTTTGTCAATGATATATCCGTTTACTCAGTTTAACGTTATCTTTGAATGGTTAGAAAGTATCATACGCTTTGTTTCTCAACTATCAAGTCGTCCGATTGTCTTTGGTCAACCGAGTGTTTGGATTTTACTGGCGCTTTTAATCGCATTGGCATTACTCTATGACCTTAGAAAAAACTTGAAAAGACTCACTTTATTAGCTTTCTTAGTTGCTTCTCTTTTTTTAGTTACCAAGCACCCAATTGAAAATGAAATCACAGTTTTAGCTATGGACCAAGGAAGTAGTACTTTTTTGAGGGATATGACCGGAAAGACTATCCTGATTGATGTCGGAAGGGAGAAAGAAACTGAAAAGAAAGAGGTCTGGCAGGAGAAAGTTTCATCAAGCACTGCCCATAGGAACTTGATTCCCTATCTGAAAAGTCGAGGTGTGGCTAAGATTGACCAGTTAGTTTTAACTACTGGTGATGCTAAGCAACTAGGAAATCTACTAGAGTTAACTAAGAATTTTGAAATAGGTGAAATTTTTGTTGTCAGAGAGGATTTTTAGAGCAAAAAGGATTTTTGTAGAAAAAGTTGAAGACTAGTAAGGTCAACGTAGGGATCCATTAAGAAGGTAGAGGATTTATCTATCTTTTGGCAGTAAATTAGAGGCGAGCTATCTGAGCGGAGATAAATTTGGAGAGGATTCGGACTTCCTGTTTTTCCATGGAAAACTCTTAAATCAAACCTTTCTTTTTGCTAATGATATCAAGGAAAAGGAGTTATCCAAGCAATATCCAAACATAGAAGTAGATGTTGTCATAACTGGACAAACGACTTCTAAAGGCCACTCAGATCTAGAGATTTTCAATATGCTAAATCCTAAACTCACTGTCCTTTCAGAAGATAAGAAGAAAAACTTTTAAAAACTCAACAGCAAGCTAGTGTGCTAGAAAAAGGAAGACAAGACTAGTAAGGTTCACCAAACCAACCAGCAAGGTGCCATTCGCTTTAAGGGCTGGACTACTTGGAATTATGAAACTGTTCAATAACGTTTTCAGAGAAAGCTAAACATTAAAATTGTCTAAACAATCAATCAAGGCTTGATTTTGCGTCCTGTTTACTATAAAATAGTTAAGATTGGTGTCAAACTTTTATATTGCAAATAGGAGAAAAACATGACAAAAACTTTAAAACGTCCTGAGGTTCTATCACCTGCAGGAACACTAGAAAAACTTAAAGTAGCTGTTCAATACGGAGCAGATGCAGTATTTATCGGTGGTCAGGCCTATGGTCTTCGTAGCCGTGCGGGTAACTTCACTTTTGAACAGATGGAAGAAGGAGTACAGTTTGCGGCTAAGTACGGTGCTAAAGTCTATGTAGCTGCCAATATGGTTATGCACGAAGGAAATGAAGAAGGCGCTGGAGAATGGTTCCGTAAGCTACGTGACATTGGTATTGCAGCGGTTATCGTATCAGATCCAGCCTTGATCATGATTGCAGCAACAGAAGCACCAGGACTTGAAATCCACCTTTCAACCCAGGCTAGTGCGACCAACTATGAAACTCTTGAATTCTGGAAAGAACTTGGATTGACTCGTGTCGTTTTGGCGCGTGAGGTTTCCATGGAAGAATTGGCAGAAATTCGCAAACGTACAGACGTTGAGATTGAAGCCTTTGTACATGGTGCGATGTGTATCTCATACTCTGGTCGTTGTACACTTTCAAACCACATGAGTATGCGTGATGCCAACCGTGGTGGATGTTCACAATCTTGCCGTTGGAAATATGACCTTTATGATATGCCGTTCGGGAAAGAACGTAAGAGTCTTAAGGGAGAAATTCCTGAAGAATTCTCAATGTCTGCGGTTGATATGTCTATGATTGACCATATCCCAGATATGATCGAAAATGGTGTGGACAGTTTGAAGATTGAAGGACGTATGAAGTCCATCCACTATGTTTCAACAGTGACAAACTGCTACAAGGCAGCCGTTGACGCCTATCTTGAAAGTCCTGAAAAGTTTGAGGCAATTAAGCAAGATTTGGTAGATGAAATGTGGAAGGTAGCCCAACGTGAGTTGGCTACAGGATTCTACTATGGCACTCCATCTGAAAATGAACAACTGTTTGGTGCTCGTCGTAAGATTCCAGAATACAAGTTTGTTGCTGAAGTAGTAGCTTATGATGATGCAACACAAACTGCAACTATTCGTCAACGTAACGTTATCAACGAAGGTGATCAAGTTGAGTTCTACGGACCTGGCTTCCGTCATTTTGAGACTTATATTGAAGACCTTCACGATGCAAAAGGAAATAAAATCGATCGTGCACCAAATCCAATGGAACTTTTGACTATCAAGGTTCCACAACCTGTGCAAGCAGGGGACATGGTTCGTGCACTCAAAGAAGGACTCATTAATCTCTATAAAGAAGATGGAACAAGCGTCACAGTTCGTGCTTAAAAAAATCAAAAAAATCTGAGTTTTATTTCTCAGATTTTTTTCTTTGCGAAAAAAAGTAAAAAGTACAGTTTTTTTGAAGCTTTTTTTGGTAAAAAAACAGCATTTTTTTATTTTTAAAAAAATAGCAAAAAGTAGAAATATTTCTTCTGAAACGCTTTCAATGCTAGTAAAGAGTTGACAAAAAGCAAATTTTAGGACTAAACTAGGGAAGTAAATTTAATTTAAAAAAAGGAGAATTCGTCATGAATTTAACATTTTTCGGTCTATGTCTTGCCTGTATGGGTGTATCTCTTGCAGAAGGATTTTTGATGAACGGTTTGTTCAAATCTGCAGCACGCCAACCAGATATCATTCCACAATTGCGTAGTTTGATGATCATGGGGATTGCCTTTATCGAAGGAACTTTCTTTGTAACCTTGGCGATGTCATTCGTTATCAAATAGACAACTCTATTTAGAAATGGAGGTGTCAAACCATGGAAGAAAGTTTGAATCCAACCGTTAATATTGGACCAATATCCTTTGATTTGACCCTGCTTGCCATGTCTCTTGTAACTGTTTTGATGGTTTTTGCCTTTGTCTACTGGGCAAGTCGTAAAATGGCCATCCGTCCAAAGGGCAAACAGAATGCTCTTGAGATGATTTATGACTTTGTGATTGGTTTTACAAAACCAAACATTGGAGATTCATATATCAAGGATTATTCCTTGTTCTTGTTCTCTCTATTTCTGTTTATCTTGGTTGCCAACAATATTGGCTTAATGGCAAAAGTACAAACAACAAACGGTTATAACTTGTGGACTTCCCCAACAGCCAACCTTGGATACGATTTATCCCTCTCCTTATTGATCACTTTGATCGCCCATGTAGAAGGAATTCGTCGTAGAGGCGTTAAAGAATATTTGAGAGCATTTGTTACTCCTGGCTTTATGACTCCGATGAACGTTTTAGAAGAGTTCACCAATTTTGCCTCCTTGGCGATTCGGATTTACGGAAATATTTTCGCCGGTGAGGTCTTGGCAGGATTGTTATTAGCCTTGTCACAATATGCCTTTTATTGGTATCCTTTTGCCTTTATTGCAAACATGTTATGGACAGCCTTTTCAATTTTCATTTCATGTATTCAAGCGTATGTATTTACCATGTTGTCTTCTATGTACATTGGTAAAAAGGTAAATGGTGAGGAAGAGTAAGTAGAGGAGGATTAGAAGATGGATTTAACTATTAGTACCATTATCGGTGACTTTATTCTTATCGCTGGTTCCTTCCTTTATTAATTTTTTTAGTTAAGAAATATGCTTGGGGAAATATTACCAGTATTTTGGATCAACGTGCTGAAAAGATTTCTTCAGATATTGATGGTGCTGAGGAAGCTCGTAAAAAGGCTGAGGAACTAGCAAGTAAGCGAGAGGCTGAGCTAGCAGGTAGCCGTACCGAAGCTAAAACGATTATCGAGAATGCAAAGGAAACAGCTGAAAAGAGCAAATCAGATATTCTGGCTGAAGCTAAGCTAGAAGCTGGTCGCTTGAAAGAAAAAGCTAACCAAGAAATTGCGCAAAATAAAGCTGAGGCTTTACAAAGCGTTAAAGGTGAGGTAGCAGATTTGACAGTTAGTCTAGCTGGAAAAATCATCTCACAAAACCTTGACGGTCATGCCCATAAAGAACTCATTGATCAGTATATTGATCAGCTAGGAGAAGCTTAATGGACAAAAAGACAGTAAAGGTAATTGAAAAATACAGCATGCCTTTTGTCCAATTGGTGATTGAAAAAGGAGAAGAAGACTCTATCTTTTCAGACTTGACTCAAATCAAGCAAGTTGCTGAAGAAACTGGCTTACCTTCTTTTTGGCTCAGGTGGATGTCGATGAGTCTGACAAGGAAAAAAACAGTCAGTTATTTCCAAGACTCTGCATCGCCATTATTACAAAACTTCATTCAAGTCCTGTTGTACAATCATCGATCAAATCTTTTTTATGATGTGATTGTAGATTGTTTAAACCGTCTTGAGAGAGAAACAAATCGTTTTGAAGTGACGATTATGTCTGCTCATCCTCTAACTGATGAACAGAAAGAACGTCTACTTCCTATTATAGAGAAAAAGATGTCTTTAAAAGTGCGTAGCATTAAAGAAGAAATCGACGATAGTTTAATCGGTGGTTTTGTCATTATCGCCAATCACAAGACAATTGATGTTAGTATTAAACAACAACTTAAAGTTGTTAAGGAAAATTTGAAATAGAAAGTGGTGTTCTTTTGGCAATTAACGCACAAGAAATCAGCGCTTTGATTAAGCAACAAATTGAAAATTTCAAACCCAATTTTGATGTGACTGAAACTGGTGTTGTAACATACATCGGGGACGGAATTGCGCGTGCTCATGGTCTTGAAAAATGCCATGAGTGGAGAGCTCTTGATTTTTGAAAACGGCTCTTATGGTATGGCGCAAAACTTAGAGTCAACAGACGTCGGTATTATCATCCTAGGTGACTTTACAGATATCCGTGAAGGCGATACAATTCGTCGTACAGGGAAAATCATGGAAGTTCCAGTTGGTGATAGCTTGATTGGACGTGTTGTGGATCCGCTAGGTCGTCCAGTAGATGGTTTAGGGTCCAATTAACACAGACAAGACTCGTCCAGTTGAAGCACCAGCTCCTGGTGTTATGCAACGTAAGTCTGTCTCAGAACCATTACAAACAGGTTTGAAAGCTATTGACGCCCTTGTTCCAATCGGTCGTGGTCAACGTGAGTTGATTATCGGTGACCGTCAAACAGGGAAAACAACCATCGCAATTGACGCTATCTTGAACCAAAAAGGTCAAGATATGATCTGTATCTATGTTGCGATTGGTCAAAAAGAATCAACAGTTCGTACACAAGTAGAAACGCTTCGTCAGTACGGAGCCTTGGATTACACAATCGTTGTGACAGCTTCAGCTTCACAGCCTTCTCCATTGCTCTTCCTTGCACCATATGCAGGGGTTGCTATGGCAGAAGAGTTCATGTACCAAGGTAAGCATGTGTTGATCGTTTATGATGACTTATCTAAACAAGCGGTAGCTTATCGTGAACTTTCTCTCTTGCTTCGCCGTCCACCAGGTCGCGAAGCCTTCCCAGGGATGTTTTCTACCTTCACAGCCGTCTACTTGAACGTTCTGCTAAGGTTTCAGATGAACTTGGTGGTGGGTCAATCACTGCATTGCCATTTATCGAAACTCAAGCGGGAGATATCTCAGCCTATATCGCTACAAACGTAATCTCTATTACGGATGGACAAATCTTCCTTGGTGATGGTCTCTTCAATGCGGGTATTCGTCCAGCCATTGATGCGGGTTCTTCTGTATCTCGTGTTGGTGGTTCTGCTCAGATTAAAGCTATGAAGAAAGTTGCTGGTACACTTCGTATTGACCTTGCTTCATACCGTGAGTTAGAAGCCTTCACTAAGTTTGGTTCAGACTTGGATGCTGCTACTCAGGCTAAATTGAATCGTGGTCGTCGTACTGTAGAAGTATTGAAACAGCCAGTTCACAAACCATTACCTGTTGAGAAACAAGTTACTATTCTCTATGCTTTGACCCATGGTTTCTTGGATACGATTCCTGTAGACGATATCGTTCGTTTCGAAGAAGAGTTCCATATGTTCTTTGATGCTCAGCATCCTGAGATTTTTGGAAACCATTCGTGAAACAAAAGACTTGCCAGATGAAGCAGTCTTGGATGCTGCGATTACTGAGTTTCTCAATCAATCTAGCTTCCAATAAGAATAGAGGTGTCAGATGGCAGTATCTCTAAATGATATTAAAACAAAAATCGCCTCAACAAAAAATACTAGTCAAATTACTAACGCCATGCAGATGGTCTCTGCAGCTAAGTTAGGACGCTCTGAAGAAGCAGCTCGTAACTTCCAAGTCTATGCACAAAAGGTGCGTAAACTAGTTACAGATATCCTTCACGGAGATGATGCTGGTGGATCAACAAATCCGATGTTGATTAGTCGTCCAGTCAAGAAAACTGGTTATATCGTCATTACATCAGACCGTGGTTTAGTCGGTGGCTATAACTCTTCAATCTTGAAGGCCGTCATGGAAATTCAGAAGGAATACCATCCATCAGGTGATGATTTTGAAGTCATCTGTATCGGTGGTATGGGAGCAGACTTCTTTAAAGCACGTGGTATTCAGCCAATTTATGAATTGCGTGGTTTAGCCAGTCAACCAAGCTTTGATGAAGTTCGCAAGATTATTTCAAAAACCATTGAAATGTATCAAAATGAACTTTTCGATGAGCTCTATGTTTGCTACAACCACCACGTGAATACACTGACAAGCCAAATGCGTGTGGAGCAGATGCTTCCAATTGTCGACTTGGACCCAAATGAAGCAGATGATAACTATAGCTTGACCTTTGAGCTTGAGACTAGCCGTGAAGAAATATTGGATCAACTGTTGCCACAGTTTGCAGAAAGTATGATTTACGGTGCTATTATCGATGCCAAGACAGCTGAAAATGCTGCTGGTATGACAGCCATGCAAACAGCGACAGATAATGCTAAGAAAGTCATTAATGATTTGACAATTCAGTATAACCGTGCCAGACAGGCGGCGATTACACAAGAAATTACAGAAATCGTAGCAGGAGCTAGTGCCTTAGAATAGGCTCTAGTCCAGCTCGTATGAAAATGAACTTAGGACCTAGTTTAGCTGGGAACCGACAGTATCTTATATAGAATAGGAGAAGGAGATGAGTTCAGGTAAAATTGCTCAGGTTATCGGTCCCGTTGTAGACGTCTTGTTTGCAGCAGGGGAAAAACTTCCTGAGATTAACAATGCACTTGTCGTCTACAAAAATGACGAAAGAAAAACAAAAATCGTCCTTGAAGTAGCCTTGGAGTTGGGAGATGGTATGGTCCGTACTATCGCCATGGAATCAACAGATGGTTTGACTCGTGGAATGGAAGTATTGGACACAGGTCGTCCAATCTCTGTACCAGTAGGTAAAGAAACTTTGGGACGTGTCTTCAACGTTTTGGGAGATACCATTGACTTGGAAGCTCCTTTTACAGAAGACGCAGAGCGTCAGCCAATTCATAAAAAAGCGCCAACTTTTGATGAATTGTCTACCTCTTCAGAAATTCTAGAAACAGGGATCAAGGTTATCGACCTTCTTGCCCCTTATCTTAAAAGGTGGTAAGGTCGGACTCTTTAGTAGTGCTGGAGTTGGTAAGACTGTCTTGATTCAAGAATTGATTCACAACATTGCCCAAGAACACGGTGGTATTTCTGTATTTACTGGTGTTGGGGAACGTACTCGTGAGGGGAACGACCTTTACTGGGAAATGAAAGAATCAGGCGTTATCGAGAAAACAGCCATGGTATTTGGTCAGATGAATGAGCCACCAGGAGCACGTATGCGTGTTGCCCTTACTGGTTTAACAATCGCTGAATACTTCCGTGATGTAGAAGGTCAAGACGTTCTTCTTTTCATTGACAACATTTTCCGTTTCACTCAAGCAGGTTCAGAAGTATCTGCCCTCTTGGGTCGTATGCCTTCAGCCGTTGGTTACCAACCAACCCTTGCAACAGAAATGGGTCAATTGCAAGAACGTATCACGTCAACTAAGAAGGGATCTGTAACCTCTATCCAGGCTATCTATGTGCCAGCGGATGACTATACTGACCCAGCGCCAGCAACAGCTTTTGCTCACTTGGATTCAACAACAAACTTGGAACGTAAATTGGTTCAATTGGGTATCTACCCAGCCGTTGACCCACTTGCTTCAAGCTCACGTGCCTTGGCACCTGAAATCGTTGGGGAAGAGCACTATGCAGTAGCTGCGGAAGTGAAACGTGTTCTTCAACGTTACCATGAATTGCAAGATATTATTGCCATCCTTGGTATGGATGAACTTTCTGACGAAGAAAAGACTTTGGTTGCTCGTGCACGTCGTATTCAGTTCTTCTTGTCACAAAACTTCAACGTTGCGGAACAATTTACTGGTCAACCAGGTTCTTATGTTCCAGTAGCTGAAACAGTTCGTGGCTTCAAGGAAATTCTCGACGGAAAACACGATCATCTTCCAGAAGATGCCTTCCGTGGAGTAGGTTCAATCGAAGACGTCATTGCTAAGGCTGAAAAAATGGGATTTTAAGAGGTGATCTATGGCTCAGTTAACTGTCCAGATCGTGACACCAGATGGCCTCGTCTATGACCACCATGCCAGCTTTGTATCGGTACGAACTCTGGATGGTGAGATGGGGATCTTGCCACGACATGAAAATATGATTGCGGTTTTAGCGGTTGATGAAGTAAAGGTCAAACGCATCGATGATGATACTCATGTGAACTGGATTGCGGTAAACGGAGGAATCATCGAGATTGCTAAAGATGTCATTACCATCATCGCCGACTCAGCTGAACGTGCTCGTGATATCGATATTAGCCGTGCAGAACGTGCTAAACTTCGCGCAGAGCGTGAAATCGAAGAGGCACAAGACAAGAATCTTATCGACCAAGAACGTCGTGCTAAGATCGCGCTTCAGCGTGCCATTAACCGTATCAATGTCGGAAATAAATTATAAAATAAAAATGAACTTGTTTAATCAAGTTCATTTTTTTTATGCCTTATTTATTGAAACTAATGCAGACTGCTTCAGGATCTGGAATTCATTAGAAAGTTCAGCCAGTCTCCCAGTTTCAGGATTGCGTTTAAAGACCGTCGCATTGTCAGAATCCTGATGAACTGCGATGAGAAATTCTTGATCAGGAGTCAAATCAAAGTCACGAGGGGTTTTTACCACTTGTAGGGACAAATTCAAGTAGTTCTAAACTACCGTCAGCGAGAATAGTGTATACCGCAATAGAATCATGTCCACGATTAGATGCGTAGAGATATTTTCCATCTTTTGATAAACGGATAGCAGCAGTACCATTAAATCCATCATAATCTTGTGGTAAAGTAGAAATGGTCTGCATACGTTCAAACTCACCAACACCGTCGTAAATCAAAACCTCAATCGTACTATTCAATTCACAAATCAGGTAGGCAATCTTATAGTGATGATGGAAAACAAGATGGCGAGCACCTGCACCAGCTTGGCAGTTATAAGTCGCAATTTTACTTAGCTTGCCCTCTGCTGAGACATCATAAGTAGTCACTTCATCAGTTCCTAAGTCACAAGTTACCAAATATTGGTCTGGGGTCAAATCTGTATAATGTACATGAGGAGAAGTTTGATTTGCATGAGGACCATGACCACTATGTTGGTCCATGTCAGTCAACTCAAGACAACCATCTTCTTTTCGTTTATAGACCAAAACTTGGCCCTTGTGGTAGTTGGCACCATATACTAGGCCACGTTTCTCATCAACGGCAACATAACAGTGTGAAAGACCTTCTTCGACTACATGATTTAATAAAGTACCATCAGTCTGATAAGCAACGATACCACCTTGCTCGTCTTTACTACCTACTGAATAGAGGTGATTTTTTTGATCAAATGCAAGATAGGTCGGACTCGGCTCAGCAGCAAACAGTTTAAGATTTGATAATTGACCAGTTTCTGTATCAAAATCAGCTTGGTAAATACCTTGGGACAAACGACGAGTGTATATCCCAGAAATAAATAGTTTCAATCATATCTATACCTCGAAATAAAGATGTTTCTATTATATCATAAATTAGGAGACCTGAAAAAAATAGAGGGTAGAAGTATAGCAATTCTAAGTATAAAAAGTAGTAAAAAGATGTGAGCATGGTTTCGAGATTTTCTCATCTTCCTTAAACGCTTTAAAAGCGGTTTATTCTTAGTAAAAAAATGGTATAATGAAAAAGACAAAGGAAAGGAAGTAGATATGGAACAAAAAAAGAGAAACAGTTTAATCTATCTTGGTTTTTTTAAGTGGTTTTTAGATAATAAAGCCGTCACTTTTTTTCCTAGTAGCCTTGCTATTGGGACTCAATATTTTTATTCTCAGTAAAAATCAGCTTTTTATTTATCCCTGTTGTGGATTTTCTATCGGTCGTTATGTTGCCTGTTATTTTGTCGGGCTTGCTTTTTCTATCTTTTTAAATCCTATTGTTGATTTGCTAGAACGATACAAGGTAAATCGTGTCCTTGCTATTAGTTTAATCTTCGTTGTGATTGCTATTCTCTTGATTGTTGGTTTAGCAGTTGCTATTCCAAATTTACAGCATCAAGTTTTAGTTTTTGCTAAAAACGTGCCTGAATATCTTGAGGATGCGGATCGAGTTATCAATGATTTGGTTGCCCAACGTTTGCCGGACGATTTTAGACCACAGCTAGAACAAGTATTAGCGAAGTTTTTCATCTCAAGCTACAACTTGGGCAAGTGATATTTCTTCTAAGGCTGTAAACTGGCTGAGTGCAGTTATCAGTGGTACATCACAAGTGATCGTTGCCTTGATTATCATGCCTTTCATGCTCTTTTATCTACTTCGTGATGGTAAAGGACTCAGAGACTACATTACTCAGTTTTTGCCAACCAAACTGAAGGAGCCTGTCGGTAAGGTATTGACGGATGTGAATCAACAACTCTCTAACTATGTCAGAGGTCAAGTAACGGTTGCTATTATTGTAGCTGTCATGTTTATCATCTTCTTCAAGATCATTGGCTTAAGATATGCGGTTACTCTTGGTATTACTGCGGGTATTTTAAATCTCGTTCCTTACCTTGGAAGTTTCCTTGCTATGATTCCAGCCCTAGTCTTAGGTCTGATTGCTGGACCTGTCATGCTCTTAAAGGTTATCATCGTCTTTATCGTTGAGCAAACCATCGAAGGTCGTTTTGTTTCGCCACTGATTTTAGGTAGCCAATTAAATATTCACCCAATTACCATTCTATTTGTTTTGTTAACATCTGGTTCTATGTTTGGTATTTGGGGAGTATTGTTGGGAATTCCTGTTTATGCTTCAGCCAAGGTTGTTATTTCAGCGATTTTTGAATGGTATAAAACTGTCAGTGGTCTCTATGAGCTAGAAGAGGAGGTTGAAGGTGAACAATAGTCAAGAAATGCTTGAGGCCTTGAATCAGCATGATTTAACAAGGGCTGATCATTATTTCAAAAAAAGCACTGGTAGAAGACCCCGATGACCTACTGCTAGAGCTTGCATATTATCTAGAGGGCATTGGTTTTTATCCTCAAGCTCGTCAAATCTACGAAAAAAACTTGCTCCAGTATTTCCAGAGGTAAATCTGAATCTAGCAACTATTGCTAGCGAAGATGGTCAAATCGAAGAAGCTTTTTGCTTATCTGGAAGAAATTCAACCTAACAGCGACTGGTATGTATCTGCACTTGTTTTGAAGGCAGATTTCTACCAAATGGAAGGATTGACGGATGTAGCTCGCGAGAAGCTCCTAGAGGCGCGTAGCTACTCTGATGATCCTCTCCTAATATTTGGTCTAGCTGAATTAGATAGTGAGCTAGGAAACGATTTAGAAGCGATTAAGGGCTATGCTCAACTGGATAATCGTGACTTATATGAACAGACAGGGATTTCAACCTATCAGCGAATTGGAACTGCCTACGCTCGTCTTGGAAAGTTTGAATCTGCAATTGAATTTTTTTAGAAAAAAAGCTTTAGAGTTAGAGTATGAAGATCAAACTGCTTTTGAATTAGCGAGTCTTTACTTTGACCAAGAGGAATATCAAAAAGCTGTCTTATATTTTAAACAGTTGGATACTATTTCTCCAGATTTTGAGGGGTATGAATACGGTTATAGCCAGGCTCTACATAAGGAACACCAAACGGAGCAAGCCTTACAGATAGCTCAACAAGGTTTGGAAAAAAATCCTTTCGAGACTCGTTTGCTTCTCCTTGCCTCACAATTATCTTACGAATTGCATCAGCCTGAACAGGCGGAAGCTTATCTTCTTCAAGCCCAAGAAGATGCAGAGGATCAAGAGGAAATCTTATTGCGTCTAGCAACTATATATCAAGAACAGGAACGTTATGAAGATATTTTAGCTTTAGAAGTTTATGAGCCAGAAAATCTCTTAACTAAATGGATGATCGCAAGGAGCTATCAAGAAACTGAAGATTTGGATGCAGCATTTGAATCTTATCAGGAATTGCTTCCAGAATTAAAGGAAAATCCAGAGTTTTTGGAGCAATATATTTACCTCTTGCGTGAACTTGGGAAATTTGAAGAAGCTAAAGTCCAGATTCAAAGTTATCTCAACCTGGTTCTGATGATATACAGATGCAGGATTTGTATGAACGTTTATTGTAATGTTAAAGTAGTCGTCTTACTAGGCGGCTATTTTTTTATATTCATCTATAACACGAAGAAAAATTACTAAAATTAGGCCGTGAAATTCAAAGGATACAGTATGAATTTTTAGCATTTTTTTGATATAATTGTTATAGTTAAATTGAAAAACTCGCTTTATCGGTGAGACATAGAAAGATTTGAATTATGACACAAGTAAAAATTGTAACGGATTCGTCAGTTACCATTGAACCAGAAGTGGTCAAAGAATTAAATATTACCGTTGTTCCTCTCTCTGTAATGATTGATAGTGTTCTTTATTCGGATGCTGATCTTGAAGAAGGGGAGTTCCTTCGCTTGATGCAAGAGAGTAAAAATCTTCCTAAAACGAGTCAACCTCCAGTGGGACTTTTTGCTGAGATTTTTGAAGAGTTGAGTAAGGATGGCAGTCAGATTTTAGCGATTCATATGTCGCATGCCTTATCTGGCACTGTAGAAGCAGCTCGTCAGGGAGCCAGCCTATCGACTGCGAAAGTAACTGTAGTAGATAGTTCTTTTACAGACCAAGCCCTCAAGTTTCAAGTTGTTGAAGCAGCCAAATTAGCACAAGAAGGGAAAGATTTAGAAACAATCTTGGCGCATCTAGAAGAAGTCAAGAAAAAAACAGAGCTCTATATTGGTGTTTCTACCTTGGAAAACCTTGTTAAAGGTGGCCGTATTGGTCGAGTGACAGGTCTTTTTAAGCTCTCTATTAAATATCCGCGTAGTCATGCAGATGAAAGATGATGAATTGCAACCAATCGTGAAAAGGACGTGATTCCAAGACCTTTAAAAAAATGGTTGGATGAGCTAGTTTCAAAATTATCAGAACGTTCTGTTGCAGAAATTGGAATTTCTTATTCAGGCACTAATGACTGGGCTAAAGAGATGAAAGAAGTCCTACAAGCCTATGTTGAAAAACCAATTTCTATCTTAGAAACAGGTTCAATTATTCAAACTCACACAGGTGAAAATGCTTGGGCTATTTTGATAAGATATGATTCCTAAAAAAATAAAGAAAAATCGCAAGAAATAGCGTTTTTGACTTGACCTATAAGAAATTTTTAGGATATGATTGTAATTGTTAATTAGAAATTATTTGGAGGAATTATTAACATGGCAAACAAACAAGATTTGATCGCTAAAGTAGCAGAAGCTACAGAATTGACTAAGAAAGACTCAGCAGCAGCAGTAGACGCTGTATTCGCAGCAGTAGCTGATTACCTTGCAGCTGGTGAAAAAGTTCAATTGATCGGTTTTGGTAATTTCGAAGTTCGTGAGCGTGCAGCACGTAAAGGTCGCAACCCACAAACTGGTAAAGAAATTACAATCGCAGCTTCAAAAGTTCCAGCATTCAAAGCTGGTAAAGCTCTTAAAGACGCTGTTAAATAATGAATTTAGAAAAAGCCCGTCACATCAAGCAATTAAGCTTGTGTGACAGGCTTTTTTTTAATCCAGAGGGCAAAAAGGGGCAGGGAAGAATAGTATCTTCTTAGCTAGTCAGGTACACCAATCTCTATCTATTGGTAAAATTGTTGAAGCTAATAAAGCTATCCAGAGCTAGATTCGCAAAGGAAACATTCAAGTCCTTATCAATACAGTTGTCACTATACGGATAGCAGACAAGGATGGTGAGCAGAGTTTCTGAGCCCCTTATAGAATTTCTTGACAAAAGCTATGAAAGGGAATAGAATCTTGTCAAAGAAGTCAGGAGGAAGTGAAGATGATTATTTCAACTACGGGAATTGAAGGCAAGAAAAATCCAAGCCTACAAAGGAATTGTCTTTGGTGAAGTAGTTGCTGGGGTTAATATGCTTAAAGATATGGCTGCTGGCTTCCGTAATGTTTTTGGAGGCCGTGCTAGTAGTTATGAAGGTGAATTGACTCAAGCTAGGGAAGAAGCTCTAGCGGAAATGATGGAGCGTGCAAGTGAACGTGGAGCAAATGCTATTATAGGTATAAAAATGGACTATGAAACTTTAGGTGCTGAAAATGGTATGCTGATGGTCACTTGTAGTGGTACAGCAGTTGTGGTTGACTCTAATTTGAAGAACAAAAAGAACAGTCGGAACTGTTCTTTTTATGATTATTTGAGACCGTATTTTTTGTTGAAACGATCCACGCGTCCATCTGCTTGAGTGAACTTTTTGACGTCCAGTGTAGAATGGGTGTGAGTCTGATGAAATTTCCACACGGATCAATGGGTAAGTTTCGCCTTCGAACTCAACAGTTTCGTTAGAGCGTTTTGTTGAACCGCTAAGGAATTGGTAACCAGTAGTTGTGTCCATGAAGACAACTGGGCGATATTCTGGATGGATATCTTTTTTCATTTTGCAATATTTCCTTTCTGCCATGGTCTCTTTGCGAGCCATAGATTGTTACCATACTAGTCTAACAGATTATGCTAAGTTTGGCAAGCTTTTTATCTATTTTTTCAGTAAGTTTTTTAATTTTTGGTAGATGAGCTCATTCTCTTCTAAACTATAGGAGTTAGCACCACTTGCAAGGGGATGGCCACCGCCATCATGTTCTTTTGCAACACCATTGATTGGGACAAATTTACTGCGAAGGCGAACACGATAGTGACCGTCTGCTTGTTCTACAAAAATTCCCCATAGATTGACATCCTCAATACGACCTGGAGCTCCAACAATAGCAGCTGTTTCAGAATCAGTTATTTGGTAAGACTGGAGAAGTTCTTGGCTTAGAATGACACGGGCAACTCCATTTTCATCGACTTCTAGGTGATCATAGACATAACCTTGTAGTTTGGCAATTTTGAAACTAATCGTGTCCATTTTACGAGTTAATTCTGCATAGTCAAAATGATGTTCGCGTAGATGGCTTGCGATTCGAAGAGTACGACTCGAAGTAGAAGGATATAAGAAGCGACCAGTATCACCAATAATACCCGCACACAATAGTTTAGCAGCATAATCCGAAAGCTCAAGCTTTGTTTCTTCTGCAAAGAGGGCAATCATCTCACTTGCGCTACTAGAGTTGGTATCTACCCAGACCAAGTCCCCATAAACTTCGTCGTTTGGATGGTGGTCAATCTTGATAACAGTTTCAGCTTGTTGGTAACGCTTGTCATCAATACGAGCCGTATTGGCAGTATCACAGATAATTGCAAGAGCACCGTGGTAGTCACTATCTGCAATCTGATCCATCTTTGCAAGCCATGTTAGTGTTGGTTCATCATAACCAACTACCTTGATATTTTTTTCTCTGGGAAATGATGTTCCAAGAGAGCTTTTTAGTCCGACCTGACTTCCCAAGGCATCAGGGTCTGGTTTCATATGACGGTGAATGATAATGGTATCGTATTCTTTAATTTTTTCTAAAATTTGGTGGCAAATCTCCATAAATAACCTCAATTCTTTCTCATTTCATTGTAGCACAAGAGTTTTTATTTTTAAAATGAAAAAGATGTGATATAATGGAGAAAGATAAATTGAGGAGGACGATATGGCATTAGCAAAAATTGTATTTGCCAGTATGACCGGTAATACCGAAGAAATCGCAGATATTGTAGCAGATAAATTACGTGACTTGGGATTGGATGTCGATGTGGACGAGTGTACAACTGTTGACGCTTCAGACTTCCTAGAAGCAGACATCGCAATTGTAGCAACCTATACCTATGGTGATGGAGAATTGCCTGATGAGATGATGGACTTCTATGAAGACCTAGCAGATCTTAACTTGAATGGCAAAATCTATGGAGTTGTTGGATCAGGTGATACTTTCTACGACGAGTTTTGTAAAGCTGTTGATGATTTTGATCATGTATTTGCTTCTACAGGAGCTGAGAAAGGTTCAGAATCTGTCAAAGTAGATCTTTCTGCAGAAGAAGAAGATATTGAACGCTTAGAGCAATTCGCAGAAGAGTTAGCTGCTAAAGTTGGATAATATAATGTTGCACTGATTGGTTAAGTCAGTGCAGTTTTTATTAACTAGAATTAGGATTATACTAGCCTATTTAGTGCTTTTTTGGTACAATAATTCAAATAAAAAGGAGGCCCTATGGACTTAGATATTATTAGACAAGAAATCGACAAAATCGATGACCAAATCGTCCAACTTTTTAGAAGAAAGAATGCATCTAGTTGAGGGCGTAGTTGCTTATAAAAAGTCTACAGGAAAACAAATATTAGATTCCAAAAGAGAAGAAGCTATCTTTGAAAAAGTCAGAAATCGTGTCAGCGATAAAAAGTACGAAGAAACAATTGTTGCGACTTTTTCAGATATTCTCAAGCATTCTAGAGACTACCAGGAGCAGAAACTCTTATGAAAAAAAGAACAATTCTATCCGCTAGGAATTTTTTTCTAGCTGCCATGCTGGGAGGACTTGTCCGCTATCTGATTTCTACATGGTTGCCAGCCAGTCCAGGCTTCCCTTGGGGAACTCTTTTTGCTAACTATCTAGGAATTTTTTTGCTTAGTTTATCTTGTCAAAGGTTATCTGGTTTATAAGGGGAGCAGTAAGGGTTTGGTTTTTAGCACTGGGTACAGGTTTTTGCGGAGGTTTGACAACCTTTTCTAGTCTAATGCTTGATGCTGTAAAAACTGCTTGATACAGGGTGTTATCTGAGTTTGGTCATGTATTTGCTTTTGAGTATCGGTGGAGGGCTTTTATTGGCTTATTGTTTAGGGAGGAAGAAATGGTAATCATTTATCTAGCACTTGCTTGTGGAGTCGGTGCACTTGTTCGTTATTTCCTTTCTAGCCTTAATCAAGAGAGGATTTTACCACTAGGAACACTTCTAGCAAATCTTTTAGGTTGTTTTTTTAATTGGTTTATTTTACAATTATGTAGAAGATAAGGAGCTCTATGCTATTCTAGCGACAGGTTTTTGTGGAGGTCTAACCACTTTTTTTCAACCTTGAATGATGAACTTCAAAGACTGTTGAGCGATAAGAAGGTCTTTTATTCTTATTTAACTTTGACCTACCTAGGTGGTTTGGTTGCGATTTTTTTAGGAATTTTGCTATAAATTTCTTTACTTTTTCTAGGAAATTTGATAAACTGTATCTTGTGTGTAATGGACGCACAAAAAAATACAGTTTATCCGCTGAGGAAGTTTCCTCAAGATTGACAAAGAATAGGAGAATAAAATGAATCCATTAATCCAAAAGCTTGACTGAAGGTCAACTTCGTACTGATATCCCATCATTCCGTCCTGGTGACACTGTTCGTGTACACGCGAAAGTTGTCGAAGGAAACCGTGAACGTATCCAGATTTTTTTGAAGGTGTTGTTATTGCACGTAAAGGTGCTGGCATCTCAGAAAACTACACAGTTCGTAAAATTTCTAACGGTGTAGGTGTTGAACGTATCTTCCCAATCCACACTCCACGTGTTGAAAAGATCGAAGTTGTTCGTTACGGTAAAGTACGTCGTGCGAAATTGTACTACTTGCGTGCTCTTCAAGGTAAAGCAGCTCGTATCAAAGAAATCTGTCGTTAATTCGATCAAAAAAACTCTGCTCATTCGGCAGAGTTTTTCTCTAGCTCCCTTTAGTTCAATGGATATAACAACTCCCTCCTAAGGAGTAGTTGCAGGTTCGATTCCTGCAGGGGGCATTTTTAGAAATGTAAACAAATACAAAGAAAATTCAAAGTGTTTGTTTAATGGCTTTTTTTCAACAATTTCATTTTTAAAAAATAATTTAGTATTTTTTTAATTTTTGACCAAATCATGACCAAATTTTTGACCAAAAATTATATTTTTGTTCAATGACTATAGAATAAAATGGATCATGAAAATGTCTTTGATTTATAGTAGTGTTAATTCTCCCAATCAAATACAGTTTTTCTACTCTCAAGATTTAAGTAACTGTACAACCAATACTGGAAATTGAGTTCTAACATAGTAAAAAAACCGCTCTAGCAGAGCGGTCTTTCTGTATCTATTCTTTCTACAACACCCAAGTTCGAATGGCATAGGGCTACACCAGATTCATCATTAGATTTAGTGATGTATTTGGCGATTTTTTTGAGTTCTGGGGTTTCCGTTTTCCATAACAACTGGGTTACCTACGACTTCAAGCATAGCACGGTCATTTTCTTCGTCTCCGATAGCCATGGTTTCATCTTTGGTCAGTCCAAGTTTCTCAGCTAGGTGAGTGATAGCTGAGCC
>BNJT01001936.1_pt1 | contig 32510 bp, 42 predicted proteins | sample 8540491 | NCBI WGS metagenome assembly BNJT01 (sample SAMD00202455, study PRJDB9452) | human saliva metagenome | host: Homo sapiens | reverse complement strand
TGAGGAGCGCGTGCCGCCGTCACCGCCGCCGGTGTCTTCGCCGACGTGATGCGCGTGGCAGATATCTGATTGTTCCCCACCTCCCGCCACGCCATTATATATATAAGGGCGTAGTCTCATGCCAACTCAGGCCCCGTCGCGAAAAGAGAATCCATCGACAGCATTACGAACAACGCTGTCGATGGATTCTTTTTGTGGAAGCGCAAAGCGCATCCGTGTGCGTGTGAAAAGACGGGGAAGCGCGCCGGTGGCGGAGCGAGCCGCGCCGCACGGACGGGGAGGAAGAAAGTGGGTGGCGTGGAATGAAAAAGTGCGGAGAATCAAAAGCGCGCAGGAGAATCGAAAACAAATGGCGCGCAATCGAAAAACAAAGAATCGCCGAATCAAAGCGCCGGGGCCGAAATCCGAAAGAGCGCGGGCACGGAATCAGAAAGCGTGCAATTGCCCACCACCTTGTAGAGATGAAGGATTCGGTTGATGGGATAGCGTTCCGTACCGTATTCGGGGTTACTGGCCACGAATTCCAGCATCGTCGGATCGCCGGGCACGCGGCGCAACTTCTTCACCGTGCGCAGTCCGTCGAGCACCACCGCATAAATAGTTGCCCGGTTCCAGGTTGTCGATCGTCACGCGGCGCAGCGCAATCTGTCGCCCGGTTCCAAATCCGGGGAGCATGCTGCGGCCTTGCACAGCACACCAAAGGTCGGCCTGGCGGTTGAAGGTCGTATCCATGTAGAAGCTCAGTTGGTCGTCTGATCGTTTTTCCAGTTCGTCGAATCCGCAGGTGAAATCGCAGTCGAACACCGGCAGGCTCGCGGCGTCGTATCGTGCGGCGCCTTTTTCTTCGCCTCACGATCCGCTCGGTTTTCGGCACGCAGCATGCGCCCTCGCCCGTCGATGCCAATCGATCGAAACGCCGAGTCGGGCGCTCACCGCTTCGAGGAAATCATATTTAGGTTGTACAGCGCCGGGTCCGATAGGAACGGATACGTGCCTCGTTTGTATCGAGCAATTTGGCAAATCGCGTGTTGCGTCCGTTGGCAAACCGTTCGACGAGCTGTTCAAGTCGTGAGGTCATAGCAAGAGGTGTCAATGGAGTCGTGGTGTTTTCGTTGAATGCGAACAGAACGGTCGTTGTCCATTCGCAGAAATGGTGTTTGTCGTTGTGCAGGATCTGAGAATGGTTCGGCAAAGTTACGGATAAATTTGTGGGTCGCAAAATTTTTCAGAAGTTTTCGTATATCTACATTTTCTCTTTCCGCAACATGCGTTCACCTCACGCCTCTTGCGCGCCCGCTCACCGCTTTTTGGAGCTTTTCCTCGTTCCCTTTGCCCGTCGTGCGCAATCGTTTGATTTATCAATGGGGGTGGGGCGAACGCTTTTGCGCGTTCTGCTGCGCAGGACGGATGCCTTTGGGGCGAAGAAGGAAAGCAGAAAGAGAAAGAACAGAATGAGAGTCTGCACAAGTCATTGTGCAATAGGTTGTTGTTTGGTCGGAAAAGAGCGGAACGGCGCCGCGTCAGTCTGAGGAGATGTGCACAATCCGGACAAAGTGGTGGAAGGCGTCGAGGATTGCAGTGAATATTTGCATTTCGATTCACTTGCCGCCTTGTTTTTACTTCCGTCTATCTGCGAGGTGCTCGAGAAAAACTGCGAGTTTTCGGCAAAAGCTCCCCGTTATTGACCGAAAACTCCCCGTTTTCGTGCGTTAGTTCGGGAGAAGTCGGCGTAAGTCGGCACCGTTGGAGGAAATCACGCCTTGCAACGGGCAAAAATGCGGGTGGAAAAAGTTGGCGCGCCGAAAAAACAACAGTATCTTTGCGGAGGTATGCAGCGCATGCGACATTTCTTTTGAGTCGCTCCGCTGTTCCTCGTGCGTCGCGCAGTCCTCAGCTCGCGCCGCACACGACCGCGACAGGGCATGCACTTTTGGCGTGTACCGCGCGTTACCCGTCGACGCCAACCTTTCATTCCATTTTTCCTCCCTACAGCAACAGTTTTCATGTTAGAAATACGCAACCTCCACGCCTCTGTCGAAGGCAAAGAAATACTTCGCGGCATCGATCTCACCATTCGCGATGGCGAAGTGCACGTGCTCATGGGCCCCAACGGCTCGGGCAAATCGACGCTCTCCAACGTCTTGGTGGGCAATCCCAAATATGAGGTGACCGAAGGCGAAGTGATTTTCAACGGTAAGAACCTCCTGGAGCTCGAGCCTGAGGATCGCAGCCACGAAGGCATTTTATGTCGTTCTCAAGCCCCGATCGAAATCCCGGCGTGTCGATGACTAATTTTCATGCGCGCTGCTCAACGCCAAGCGCAAATATTTCAGTCAGACCCCTGCCCGCTGCCGATTTTTCCTCAAACTCTGCGCGAAAAGCGCAAGTTGGTCGGCTTAGACGCGCATTTCACGAGCCGCGGTGTGAACGAAGGGTTTTTCCGCGGCGAGCGCAAGCGCAACGAAATCTTTCAAATGGCCGTGTTGGGCCCACTTTTTCCATCCTCGACGAAACTGACTCGGTCGACGTCGACGCCCTGCGCACATTGTGGCCGAGGGCTTCAATCAACTCCGCACGCCGCAAACGTCGGCCATTAGGTGATCACGCACTATCAACGCATGCTCGACTATCTGCATCCTGATTTTGTACATGTGCTCGTCAATGGTCGCGTGGTGAAAGAAACGGCACAGCCGAGTTGGGCTACGAGATTGAGCAACGCGGTTTCGACTGATCAGACGAACTGGCACAATGAACGCCCGCAAGCGTTCGGCCGACGTCGCCAACTGACGGCGTCTGCCCCTTTCCGTTCCGTTATTTTCCAACTCCTCAAAACCGTTTCTCCATGTCCGGTCTCCAATCTTATCTTCGTCTCTTTTGACGACCAGCGCTCCTCCTCGAGTCGCACAGTTGTGCTGCCCTCTACTGGGCACCGCGATGCAGGCGCGAGCTTTCTCGCCGCGTCGATTTTCCTCACCGCAAAAACCGAACGCTATCGCAACACCGATGCCGCCGCGCTCTTTGCCGGCAACTATGCCACCGATTTCACCCGCACGCTCGACGGCCTGCGCCCCGGCGACGACCGCGGTTGCACTGTTCCGCACCTGCCCACCGTGCCCGTCCACGTGATCAACGACGTGGTGGTGCCCCGGCCGGCGAGGTGCAGTTGCCCGAAGGGGTGCAACTGCTCACCCTCTGCCAAGCAGCAGCCGAGCACCTGAATGGCTCGAACGCTCCTACGATCGGGCGGCGCATCACGAACCCGCCAATCAGCACAAGCACGCCGATCGGGAGGAGCGCGACGTGGTGACGCGCCTCAACACTCTCTTTGTTCAAGACGGTTTGCTCATTCATGTCGCCGCCGGCGTGCGGATGGAGCGCACCGTGCAGGTCGTTTTGCGTTCGCGCTCGGACGTCGATCTCCTGTCGCACCGCTACGTTTGCTCATTGTGGCCGAGGCGGGGAGCGAGCGTCAACGTGCTGGTGCGCGAACACGCCGACGGCACTTGCCGCTATCTCACCACCCAAGTCACCGAAATCTATGCGGGCGAGGACGCTGCGGTGTCGGTCTACACGCTCGAAGAAACGCGTGAAGGCAACCATCGGTTCAGCAATGTCTACGTGGAACAGCAAGCTCGCAGCCGCGCTGAGCCTCAACGGCTTGGCTACCTACCACGGTGTTTCGCGCACGATGACCACGTGCGATTGCTCGGCCCCGAGGCCGATTGCCAAACGGCGGTGTCGCCATCACCGACGGGCATCAGCAAGTGGACAACAACCTGCTGGTGGACACGTGGCCGAGGCTTGCACCTCCGACATGCTCTTCAAAATCATGTGCTCGACGGGAGACGTCGCGCGGCCTTCGCCCGGCAAAGTGCTGGTGCGCCCGGCGTGCAGCAGACGCTCTCGCAGCAGAACAGTGCGAACCTCTGCATCTCGCCCACTGCCCACGTGCATTCTCTGCCCATGCTCGAGATCTATGCCGACGACGTGCGTTTGCAACCACGGTTCCACCATCGGCAAACTCGACGAGGAGCGCCTTGCTCCTATTTGCGCCAGCGCGGCATTCCGTTGGCTGAGGCCCGTTTGCTGTTGCAACATGCCTTCGTTTCCGACGTGTTGCAGCGTGTGCCCATCGAGGCCCTGCGTCAGCGCCTTTCGATCTGGTCGAACGTCGTTTTCGCGGCGAACAACGCCACTGCGCCGACGGATGTGACGATTGCGGTGTGAAAGCTTTGAACCGGAAAAACTAAACGTAGCTGATGACCAACTTTCGCCCGGATTTTTCCCCTGTTGAGCCGTGAAGTGCACGGTCGCCCGTTGGTGTATCTTGACAACGCAGCCACGACGCAGAAACCCTCGCGCCGTGTTGGAGGCCATGGATGGCCTCACCACCGACGTGCAATGCCAATGTGCATCGCGGCATTCACACGCTCTCGCAAGAAGCCACCGCCCTGCACGAAGCCGCCCGCGAGCGCGTGCGCGCGCTTTCCCCAATGCGCGTTCCACAGCCGAGATCATTTTCACCCGCGGCACCACCGAGGCCTCAATCTACGTCGCCTCTTCGTTTGCCGAAGCCTTCTTTGCACGAAGGCGACGAAGTGGTTCTCACCATCATGGAGCACCATTCCGACATCGTGCCTGGCAGTTGGCGCGCGATCGCCGCGGTTTCACCCTCCGTGTGGTGCCGATGGACGACGAAGGTCGCCTGGATCTCGAGGCTTACGCCGCGCGCTGCTCAACGAGCGCACCCGCTTGGTGCTGTTGCCACGTGAGCAACGTGTTGGGCACGGTCAATCCTGTGCGCGAATGGCGCATGGACACGATGCACGGCGCCTGCTTTCCTGGTCGATGGGGCGCAGAGCGTGCCGCACTTCGGTCGACGTGCAAGAGTTGGACTGCGATTTCCTCGCCTTCAGCGCGCACAAACTCTACGGCCCGACGGGCGTGGGCGTGCTCTCACGGCAGAGGAACTGCTCGAGCGGATGCCGCCGTATCAAGGCGGCGGGAGATGATAGCCCGCGTCACGTTCAGAGAAAACCACCTTCGAACGCCTGCCTTTCAAGTTCGAGCCGGCACCCCGCGACTATGTTGGCACGCACGGCTGGCTGCCGCGATCGACTATGTGGCAAGCATCGGGTTGGATCGCATTGCTGCCTACGAAGATCAGCTCGCGCGCCACGCCATGGCGCGCATGCGTGAGATCGGAGACATGCAGTTTTTCGGCACAGTGGAGGGGAAAACCTCAGTCGTTTCGTTCAACGTGGGCCGGATTCACCCGATGGATTTGGGCACATTGCTCGACCATTTGCGTTTTGCCATCCGCACCGGCCACCATTGCGCGCAACCGCTCGCTGGCCCGTTGCGGGGTCGAAAGGCATAGCCCGCGTGTCGTTTGCCCTCTACAACACCGTCGAAGAGATCGATCGCTTCGTGGAAGCTCTGCAACGCGTGGTGCGCATGTTCTGATGCCCCGTTCGGCGCGTGAAGCCCGCGCTTCCACCGCCTCAACGCCACGGCTGCCGCTTTCGCCCCGGAATGCAGCAGCCGCGGCGTATCTTTCGCAGGGCTTTTGTCTCTTTCGTTGCAAACCCTTATCTTTGTCCTCGAAGTCTTGACACTCAACATATATAGGTATGATACTTACTACAACTCCCTCCGTAGAGGACCACCCGATTCGCGAATATCGCGGCATCATTTCGGCCGAAACCATCATCGGTGCCAACTTTGTCAAGGACTTCTTTGCCCGTTTGACCGACGTGTTCGGCGGACGTTCGAACTCATGACGAGCGAGTGCTCCGCGAGGGGCAAGGAAAACCGCGTTGGCCGAACTCAGCAAGGCGGCTCAGACGCCGGCGGCAATGCACGTGGTCGGTGTGAAGTTGGACTACGAAGCCGTCGGTGCTTCGGGCCCAATGCTCATGGTCGTGGCCAGCGGCACGGCCGTTGTCATCTGATTCGTGGGGCACGTGCTGCTCGCTCACCACAGCGGTGCGGGGATGCTCGAGGTCGGTTGTGACGAAGCGGGGCGCGGTTGTCTGGCCGGCGCGGTCTATGCCGCCGCAGTCGTCCTTCCGCCCGACTATCGACAAACGAGGCGCTCAACGATTCGAAGCAACCGACCGATGCACGCCGGCGTGCTGCGCCCCGAAATCGAGCGCGATGTCTCTGGCGTGGGCGATCGGTGTGGTCGATGTGGCCGAAAATCGATCGATACAACATCCCTCAATGCTTCGATTCTCGCCATGCATCGCGCGCTGGACGGTTTGCAAATATGTCCGGAGTGCATCATTGTCGACGGCAACCGCTTCAAACCGTACGTTCGCGAGGTGCTTGAGATTCCACACCACCACCATTGTCAAGGGCGACGGGAAATATCTGTCGATTGCAGCCGCCCTCGGTGTTGGCCAAAACCTATCGTGACGATTACATGGCCGCGTTGCACCGCGAATATCCCGACTACGGGTGGGATCACAACGCCGGCTATCCCACCTCGGCGCATCGTGCGGCCATTGCCGCCCACGGAGCGACTCCTTACCACCGCAAAACGTTCAAACTGCTCAAAGATTCAATCGCGGGCGGCAGCGCACAGACGTTGCCGCCCCCAATGTTTTCGCCGCCATGTACGCTGATATCGTTCTTCCGCTCGCCGTTCCCGGCGCGTACACCTACCGTTTGCCCGCATCACTCGAGGCCTGCATCACCATCGGCTCGCGTGGTGGTGCCGTTGGGAAAGAACAAGCGCTACACGGGCATTGTGATCCGATTGCGCGAAGATGCGCCCGCACTCGACGAAGATCGCATCAAAACCATCGAGGAACTCGTCGACGAACGCCCCTTTTGCTCGAATCGCAGATCGAACTTTGGCGCTGGATGGCACATATATATGTGCTTTCGCGGCGAAGTGATGAAAGCCGCCCTGCCCGCGGGCTTGAAACTGGAGAGCGAGACGCTCTTCTCCGTGGCCGAGGAAGCCGATCCCAACGACGAGCGCCACGATGAGGCCGAACGCGAAGTACTGCGCGCCCTGATGGCAAAACCTTTGCGGGTGAGCGATTTGCGCAAAGGCCGTTTCGCGGCCGGGATTGCGTACACTCAAAAATCTGGTGGAAGCACGGTGGATCACGGTCGAAGAAAAAGTGAGTCGGGGCTTTCGGGCGAAAACGAAATGCGACTTACGCTCGCCCCCGTCTGGCGCTTTCGGCCGAAGCCCTGGAGGACGCGCTGCAACAGCTGGGGCGCTCGCCGCGGCAGTCCGAGGCGTTTCTCGCTTTCCTCGACCGCGCCGGAATTGCTGCGGCCGAACGACTGAACAACTACACTCTGCTCGGCGAAGTGCGGCGTTCGGAGTTGGTCGACGCCCTCCCCGACGGTGGAACGGCCGCCGTCACGGCATTAGTGCGGCGCGGTCTGCTCATTTCCACGGCTGTCGAGGTGGGACGCCTCAAGATGCACAAAGCCGTCGAGGGATTGGCGCTGCGACCGCTGAGCCCGCGCAACAAGCCGCCCACGATGCCATTTTAGCCGGGTGGAAAGAAAAGGAAGTGGTGCTGTTGCACGGCGTCACTTCGAGTGGAAAAACCGAAGTCTACATCGAATTCATTCGCCGCACCCTGGCCGAAGGCAAACAAGTGCTGTTTTTGTTGCCAGAGATCGCACTGACCACACAAATCACCGATCGTCTCGGCCGCGTGTTTGGCGAAAAGCTCGGCGTCTACCATTCTAAATTTCCCGGACAACGAGAGTGGAAATGTGGCAGCGGCAATTGAGCGAAAAAGCCTATCCGTTGATTCTCGGCGTGCGCCTTCTGTGTTTTCTTTTGCCCTTCGAAAATCTCCGGATTGATCATCGTCGACGAAGAACATGAGGCTTTGACAAACAGCAGGACCCGCACCACGCTATCATGCCCGCGATGTAGCCATACTCATGGCGCATCGTTGCGGCGCGAAAGGTGCTACTCGGCACCGCCACCCCTCGCTCGAGAGTTACAAGCACGCCGAAACGGGCAGACGTTCTGGTGCGCCTCGCAGAGTCGCTTCGGCGGGTGCAAATGCCCGAGATCGTGGTCGAAAAATCTGGCGGAATTGCAGCGAAAGAAGCAATTGCCCACGCCTTTCTCCCTCGTTTGCACGACGAAGTGGAGGCAGCTTTGCAATCCGGCCGACAAGCCATCCTTTTCCTCAATCGGCGCGGCTACGGTCCCGCGTTGCAGTGCCAAGCTGCGGGTGGACGCCGCGTTGCACGCAGGGACGTGCCCCTCACCCTCCATTTGAAATTCCACAAGCTCGTTTGTCACTCATTGTGGCACGCAACATGATGTCTACCCATTGTCCACAGTGCGAACAGGCCGATTTGCGCGATATCGGGGCGGGCACGGAAAAATCGAGGCCGCCGTCGAAGCTTGCTTCCCCACAGCGAAGGTGGCACGCATGGATTTAGACACTCACCCGCTCGCGTTCTGCCCACGAACGCATCATCCGCGAGTTCCAGATCGGGCGTTCCAACCTCCTGGTCGGCACGCAAATGGTGACGAAAGGCTTAGATTTCGGCGGAGTCAGCGTGGTCGGCATCGTCAATGCCGATCAATTGCTGAATGCGTGCGACTTTCGTGCCATGAGCGCGCCTTTCAGATGCTCTCCCAGGTGGCGTGGGGCGCGCGGTAGCCGAGGACGACGTGGTGTTGCAAACCCGGAAGCCCGAGTTTACCTGTTGTGGCCCAGATTGTTGCGGGCGATTATCCCGCGATGTACAAAAGAAATGGCCGATCGGCGCACTTTCCGCTATCCTCCGAAGTACGTCTGATCATGATCAGTTTTAAGCACCGCGATGAGCGCACAGTCGCCGTCTGTGCGCGCCTGTTTGCGGACTTGTTGCAGCCTCATTTCGGCGACGACCTGTTCGGCCCCATGAAACCGGTGGTTAGCTACGTGCAATTGCAACACATTCGGCGCATCATGCTGAAAAGTGTCGCCCACACTCAGTCCCACCTCAGTGGCACCACGCTGCGGGTCGCCCGCGATCGCGTACTGGCCCGGCGCTTGCCGAACATGTAACCATGTATTTTGACGTCGACCCCATGTAGTCGGTCGTCGCATCGCTGGAGGAGGCAAAAACACGGGAGCTTTCCGCATTTTGCCTCCTTTTCTTTTGCATTTCACAAAGGCGCGTCGTAAATTTGCCCCAACATCAATTTAAAACTCTCGAATAGACGCTATCCCTTTTATGTTAGACGTAAAGCAATTGCTCGCCGCCTGCGAAGAGCGCATAGGAAATGAGCGTGATGCACCTCGAAGAAAACCCTTTTCGCACATCCGTGCCGGCAAAAGCCAACGTGCACATCCTCGACCAAGTGCTGGTGAATTCCTCACGGCTCGATGGTGCCCATCAACAATGTGGCCGCCATCGCCCGCGATTCCCGCACCATCGCCATCAAGCCTTGGGACAAGAGCATGTTCCACCCCATCGAGAAAGCCATCATCGATAGCAATAGTGGGCATCATGCCCGAGAACAACGGCGAAGTGATCCGTTTAGGGCATCCGCCCCTCACCGAAGCAGCCGCCGCGACCTCACAAAGCAGTGCAACCAGGAAGGTGAGGAAGCCAAGATCGCCATTCGCAACACGCGTCGCGACGGAATCGACAAACTCAAGAAGAGCACCAGGGACGGTGTGCCCGAAGACGTGGCCAAAGACGCCGAGGGCGATCTGCAGAAGCTCCACGACAAGATGGTAAAAGCGCATCGAAGAGCTCTTGGCCGCCAAGTCTAAGGAAATCATGACCGTGTGAGGTCGCCAAAAACACTCAACGCTTTTGGCTCGCAAACCCTCGAACAGCAAAAACGCTCCCCACCACCACAGCCCATGGCACCGTGGTGCGCAACACCGGCAGCAGCTATATTGTGCGCACCGACGGAGGTGAGCTCGTGGAGTGCCGCGTCAGGCAATTTCCGCCTCAAGGCATTCGCACCACCAACCCCGTTGCCGTCGGCGACGGGGGTTGTGTATGCATGTCACGAGAGGCCGATGAAATTGCCTTCATCACCGCCATCGACGAACGGCGCAACTACATCATCCGCAAAGCCTCGAACCTCTCGAAGCAAAGCCACATTCTCGCCGCCAACATCGACCGCGTGCTCTTAGTGGCCACCATGCGCGTCCGGAGACGTCGACCACCTCTATAGACCGCTTCCTCGCGTCGGCCGAAGCCTATCGCGTGCCCGTGGTCTTGGTGTTCAACAAAATAGACGACCCTCAATGCCGACGAACGTGCCACGCTCGATTACCTCACGTGGGTCTATCGCGACGTGGGCTACGAGGTGCTGCATCTTTCCGCCGCGACGGGCGAAGGCCTCTCCGAGCTACTGCCGCAACTCTGCGACCGCATCACGCTGCTGGCCGGACATTCGGGTGTGGGTAAGAGCACTTTGCTCAATCGCCTCATTCCCGACGCCCATGTGCGCACGGCCGAGATTTCGAATCGCACGGCACCGGCATGCACACCACTACATTCAGCCAACTCTTCGACCTGCCCGACGGCGGCAGCCTGATCGACATTCCGGCATCAAAGGTTTCGGCACTTTCGACATGGAACCCGGAAGAAATCGCCCACTACTTTCGCGACATCTTCGCGCTCGGGCACGATTGCCGCTTTTCCAACTGCACCCACACCCACGAACCCGGTTGTGCCGTCCTGGCTGCGCTCGAAGACCACCGCCTTGCGCCTTCGCGCTACACTTCTTATCTTTCCATGCTCGACGATCACGACGAGGACAAGTACCGGCCGGCTTATTAGTCGGCCGTTGTGCTTTTGCGTCGGCCCATTGCTTTCGACATTAACCCGACTCGTCCCATTTGCTATGCTCGACACATTCACGCAACTCTATCTGAAAGATACGTCGTTTGTCAATCTCACGACGCGGCGTATCTTTAATGTTTTGCTCATCGCCAACCCCTACGACGCCTTCATGCTCGGAAGACGACGGACGCATCGACGAAAAAGCTCTTCAATGAATATGCTGCCCTCTCCTGCGCTATCCGCCGCGCTTCACCCAAGTGAGCACAGCCGACGAGGCTTGGGGCGAACTGGGGAAGAACTCGTTCGACCTCATCATTGTCATGCCCGAACGGACAACAGTGACACACTTTCGACATCGCCCGCGACATAAAGCCCGCAACGAGCACATCCCCGTCGTGGTGCTCACCCCTTCAGTCACGGCATCACGGCGCGCATTGAGCACGAAGATCTCTCGGCCTTCGAATACGTGTTCTGCTGGTTGGGCAACACCGATTTGTTGCTCTCCTCCATCAAAGCTGCTCGAGGACAAATGAATCTCGATCACGACATCGAAGAGGGTGGAGTGCAGCTCATTCTGCTCGTCGAAGACAACATTCGTTCTCTATTCCTCCGTGTTGCCCGAACTCTACAAGTTTGTGCTGCAGCAAAGTCGGGAGTTTGCCACCGAAGCCCTCAATGAACACTCAGCGTACCCTGCGCATGCGCGGTCGTCCCAAGATCGCTTTTGGCGCGCACCTACGAGGGAAGCCACCGCGCTCTACGATGCGCATCCCAACAATGTGCTGGGCGTCATCACCGATGCCCGCTATCCTCGCGGCGGGAGGTCGATCCGAAAGCCGGCGTGGCGCTCCTCAACCGTTTGCGCAAGGCCGATCCTTTTTTTGCCCCTCATCCTCGAATCGGCCGAATCGCACAATGCTGTCGAAGCCTCGACCCACAACGCCTCTTCGTCGACAAGAACTCGAAAAAGATGGCCGTTGATTTACGTCGCGCCGTGAAACAGCATTTCGGCTTCGGCGATTTTTCGTAGTTCTGTGACCCCGCACGTTCGAAGAGGTGGCCCGCGCGCGCAATCTCAGGGAGATGCAAAACGCCATCCTCACCGTTCCGCCGATTCGCTGCTCTATCACATCACGCAACCACGTTTCGCGCTGGCTCCGCAGCCGTGCGCTTTTTCCTGCCGCCGAGTTTGTGAAACAGCTCTCGTGGGAAGAATTGCGCGACCTCGATGCGCATCGCCGCATCATTTTTGAAGCCATTGTGCAATACCGTTGATGAAAAACCGCGGAGTGGTCGCCGTGTTCCGTCGCGATCGCTTCGACCGGTACTCAATTTTGCCCGCATCGGCGAAGGTCTCGCTCGGCGGCAAGGGGCGCGGTCTGGCCTTCATCGACAATTTGGTGAAACACCACCCCGAAATCAACCGTTTCGACAACGCCACCGTCATGATCCCCAAGACCGTGGTGCTCTGCACCGACCTTTTCGAGGAATTCATGGAGACGAACAATCTCTACCAGTTGGCTTTGTCGGATGTCGACGACCCACGATTCTCGATGCCTTTCGTCGCGCCCGTCTGCCCGAACAGCTCGAGGCGACCTCCTCACTTTTGTCGATGCCCTCCGTTGCCCCCGTGGCGGTGCGCTCCAGTTCGCTGCTCGAAGACAGCCATTACCAGCCGTTTGCCGGCATCTACAACACCTAGAGTGGTGCCCTATCTCGACAACCACGGGCGCATGCTCTCCATGCTTTATGATGCCATCAAAGGCGTGTGCGCTTCGGTCTCATTTCAAGGACTCGAAGGCCTACATGCAAGCCACGCGCAATGTGATCGACGAGGAGAAAATGGCCGTGGTGCTGCAGAAGTGGTCGGTCGCCGCATGGCGACCACTTCTATCCCAACATTTCGGCGTGGGGCGCCTCGCTCAATTACTATCCCCTCGACGACGAGCGCGCCGAAGAGGGCACGGTGAGTCTCGCCCTCGGCTTGGCAAATATATTGTGGACGGCGGCCGCACGCTGCGCGTCTGTCCGCTCATCCGCGCGCGTGTTGCAGACGTCCGACACCGAGATGGCGCTGCGCGAAACGCAAACGCGCTTCTGCGCCCTCGACTTGAAGAACATGGGCGAGAACTCTCGGTGGACGACGGCTTCAAATCTCCTGCGCCTGCCCGTCAGTCGGCCGATGCCGACGGCGCGCTGCAGTTCATCGCCTCGACATTCAACCCCACCGACCAAGTGATCTATCCCGGGTCTGTATCCCGGCGGGCGAAAAATCATCAGTTTCGTCGGCGTCTTGGGCACGACGTCGTGCCGCTCCGCAAATCATGCGAGCGAGGTGCAAATGGGCGAGAAGCTATGCGCCGACCGGTGGAGATCGAGTTCGCTGTCGAAATCGATGCAAAACCGCAGTTGTGTGTTCTATCTGCTGCAAATTCGCCCCATGGTCGACGTGCGCACGGAGGTGAACATCGATCTTTCGGCCATCGATCCCGCGCGCGTGCTCTTGCGCAGCGACAATGCCTTGGGGCCACGGCAATTTCGACGACCTGACCGATGTGGTTTATGTGGAGACCGACGACTATTCGGCCGGCAACAACCCACTCCATCGCCGAGGAGATCGAACGCCTCAATGCCGGTTTCCTGGCCGAGGGGCGCCATTATGTGACTCATCGGCCCGGGTCGTTGGGGATCGAGCGACCCTTGGCTCGAGTACCCGTGAAGTGGCCCGCCATCTCCGCCGCGCGCTCATTGTTGAGGCCGGTTTGACGAACTATCGCGTCGATCCCTCGCAGGGCACGCACTTTTTCCAGAACCTCACCTCTTTCGGCGTGGGCTACTTCACCATCAACGATTATATCGGCGACGGGCCTCTACAATCGTGCCGCTCTCGATGTGTTGCCCGCCGTGCAAGAGACAGGCGCATGTGCGCCATGTGCGCTTTGCCTCGCCGCTCTCGTTGAAAATCGACGGGCGTAAGAAACCTCGGCTTCCTCCTGCTGCCCCAAACTTAGGCTCGCAGCGCCCTTCGGCTCCCCGTTGTCACGCCGCGGCCGCCGATTTCGGCGAGAAAAGTTCGCTGACATTTGAAAAAGCGCCCTGTTTTCGGGCGATTGCCCATTTTTCGGGCGAAAGTCCCGCGCAATAGAGAAACGCCGCACGTTTCTTCGGAAACGTGCGGCGTTATCTGTTGCTCCCGCCGATCGGCGGGGAGGCCCCGGCGCGGGGAGAGAAAGCGCGATCAGAACGTGTAGGAGGCACCGCCATGACGAAGAAACCGGGTTGCTCCACACTGCCGAGATCAAAGTAACGGCTGTCGGTGAGATTGCGCAGATCGCAGAAGAGTTGATAGCGATCGGTGGTCCAATGCAGCTTCACATCGAGGGTGGCGTGCGTGCCGTGAGGGCAGGAGCGTGCCGGTCTCGACGAGTTTGGCCGGGTTGGTCGGTTCACCTCCATGCGGTAGCCGTTGCGGTCTTGCACCCGCAGCACCCACGAGGCGCTCAACCGGGCGAAAATGCGGTGATCGAGCGTGGCACGAATTTGTGGCGGAGATACTCGAGCGCATAGTTCGACTGAAGAAGGGATGGTTGTCCTTGCGATCCCTGCCACAAGCGGGCAAAAATCGAGCCGGAGGCTGCGCAGCGGTTGTGCGTTGCCGAGCAGGCGGGCGAAGTCGGCCGTAGCGGTGACGTTCACCCCATAATTGTCCAGTCGGAAGTTGGTGGAGTGGAACTTGTCTTGGGCGTCATACATCACCCAGTCGAGCACATTGGTGCCGCGGTTGTAGAAAGCGGCGGCTTGACGGTGATGCCACACGAGCATGGTGGGTAGCGCCGAGTCGGAAAGCGCTGTTCTCCTCCGGACGGAGTTGGGTGCTTCCTGCGAGGGGTTCTTATAATAGAGGTCGGTGAAGGTGGGCAAGCGGGAGCGATCGGTTCCACGAGGCGGTGAGTCGCCAGGCGGCGTTGGGACGCCAGGCCACGTCGACGCCGGATAGAAACGCAACTGCTCGTCGATGCTCGAATTGCGCTGCGCCATGAGTCCGAGCGACACGGTCCAGTGGTCGAAAATGCGAGATTGTGTTCCACAGTAGCTCCACATTCGTGCGTTCGGCGCGTTTGCGTAGTAGGCAATGCTGCTGTCGTTGTCGCGCCACACGCCTTTTGCGTCGCGGCGGTCAGCTTGTTTGCCACCGATGGGAATCCAGTGGGTGGAGTCGAGGTCGCGTCCCAGATTGCCCGAGTAAATGAGCTCTTGTCGCATTTCCGCGCCGAAAAGCGGTGCGGCCTGCTGCCCAATCGGTCCACGCGTTGAGGCCGAGGTTGAAGACATCGCCGCGATTAAAGTTCTCGTGAGGTGGGCGTGTTGCGCACAAATTGGAAGTGGTCGGCATTGCGCAGCCACGACACCTGGGGGCAAGGTGCAAGCGGCCTTTGGTTTCGGCGCGCACACCGCCAGCAGACGATGGGTGCCCTCCCATTGGTTGGCCGACTTTGGTCGAATAGAAGGTGTTGGCACCAAAAATCCGATTGGGTCCAGCCGAAGAGGGCATCGACGCGGTAATCGGGGGCATCGGCTCTGACCTTGCCAGAAAGCTTTGCCGTGGCCGAAATCACTGTTGCGCACGGCGCCGTCCGAACGGCCGTAGCCGAAGCTGAGTGAGGAGGTGAAGTCAATGTCGCCACGGCGCGCGTGCAGTCCGGTGCGGGCGTCGGCCTGCGCCGTGCCGTAGAGATCCGCCGGCAAGGGAGAGCGCTGTGCGGGCATCGTGGCGGGTCACGATGTTCACGTGCGCCTGAAAAAGCTTTGGGTGCCGAACACGCGCGAAGCAGCGCTTCGAGCACTTCGATGCGCCTCGATGTCACTGAGATTGAGCGGGAATTCCGCCGCGTTATGACCGGTTTGGGGATTAGAAATGGGGAATCCAGTTGACAAGAAGCAGGATTTGGTCAAAGTTCCTCCGTTGATGCTGATGTCCGTTTGCATTCCGAAACTTCCGCGCTGCGGACATCGACACCGGCGCAGAGTTTAAAGTACGTCGCTCACGCAGGCGACTCCGCCGCCTTCAGTTGTTCGTGACTGAGGGTAACCACTTGTCTGCGGCGGCTTCGGCTGCGAGGGAGCACGCGAGTCGTTGCTGACGGCCTCCGCGAGTCGGTGCGCATCGTCGGGCCTGTCGGACACTTCCGTACGGTCTTCCGCGGCGAGGGTGCGTGCCGTGCTGCGTGCGTTGGCGGCCAGACAGGGGGCGGCCGTGCCAACGTGGGCAACGGTGAGGACACCGATTTTCACCTCGCCGCCCGGTGCGGCAAAGAGCGCGACCTTGCGCGAGAAGCGGCGGCGGTGAAAACTGCTCCCTGAGGAGTTGTTTTTGATACATTGATTTTGGGATTTGTTGAGTAAAAACGCCGCAAAGGTACGAAAAACGGGGATTTTGCCGCGGTCTCATGGGAAATGTCGTATTTTTGCACCCTAACCAATGCAGGCACGCGGACGTGTCGAACTTACAAATGGATCTCGCAGTTTTTACTGCTTTTTAATTTTTCTATCTCGTACTCTCTTTCTCTCTCGTCTCTTTGTTCGGTGCTCGAAGCCGTTTTTGCTGGCTTCGACCACTTCTTTTGCGTCGATCAAGGAACAAAGAGGCTACAAAAATCGCATCGACGCTCTCAGTATAAGACCGACATCGATCGCCCCATTGCTTCGATCCTTTCGCTCAACACGATCGCGCACACCGTGGGGGCAGCCGGCGTAGGTGCGGAAGCGGCGATCATTTGGGGCAGTGAAGCGGTGGGCATCGCTTCGGCTGTGATGACTTTGCTCATTCTGATCATCTCGGAAATCATACCGAAGGTGGTGGGGGCCACTTATTGGCGTGAAATGGCGCTGGGGGCGACGCGCATCATCCGCGTACTCATTATTATTACCCACCCTTTGGTGCTGCTTTCTGAACTGATCACGCGCGTGGTGGGCGGCGACAAAGCGCAGCTCTCCGTGAGTCGCGAAGAAGTGCAGGCCATGGTCGACGTGGGGCGTGGAAGAAGGTGTTCAAAGCCAAGGCAAACCAAGGCCATCCGCAGTTTTCTGAAGTTGGGCGAGGTGCATGCCGAACAAATCATGACGCCTGCCACCGTGGTGGCCACGGTGCGCGAAGACATGACGTTCAAGGATTTCTACGAATCGGAGGATGAGCATTTGCACTCCTATAGTCGCATCCCCGTCTACGATGAGGCGGAGGAATACATCAAAGGGTTATGTGCTGCGCGCCGATGTGCTCGAAGAACTGTCGGAAGATCACTTCGCGCAGCGCATAGGCGATTTGATTCGTCCGATATTGACGTTCCGCGACGATGAACCGGTCTCGAACATCTGGGAACTGATGCTCGAAAAGAAGGAACATATCTCGGTGATCATCGACGAATACGGGCACGATGCGCGGCATTGTGGACGATGGAAGATGTGATCGAGACGATGCTCGGTGTAGAGATCGTGGACGAAAAACGACGAGGCGGTGGACATGCAAGACATGGCGCGCGAAAAAAATGGCAGCAACAACATTGCAGCAGTCTGAAATATGAATAAAAACGTGGTAATGAAAGAATAAACCAATCGGACCATGTGAGCAGATCCTGAAATAAGGTTGACTATTTGATGCTTTTACCGTGCGTTTTTGGCAGAATGTCAGGGTAAAACCTATGTTCGCACACAGACCACTTCGTGTATCACCGAAAAACTACCCAAGTTTATGCGTCCCTTTATTCGGTATTCTCACTCTGCTCCGCCCGCTGCTCACGGTTGCAGCTCGCAATACACCATCGACGGCAACTCTTCGCTGTCTTGTCTCGACGGGAAGCGACTGTATCTGCGCGTGCCGCAGTGGACACCCCTCGCGCTCACTACCAGACGATCGATTCGTGCGAGGTGGTGCACGGGCGTTTTCGTTTCGGCGGTAGCAGCGATAACGATTGTGATGGCCGAGGGTGTATATGGGCAACGACGTACTGATGCGGTGGTCTTGGAGGGCGGTCCGCTGTTTTTGCAGCTTGACACCTACGGACAGTCCGTGAAAGGCGGTCCCGCTCAACGAGCGGCTGACCGATTTTCCTCATCGGCGCGCGCGTTGCTACAACGAACTCTGGGATCTCGACCGCGAATCGCGGCAAGCCATCTTCAGAGGTGAGAATATAGAGCAGGTCATTGCGCGAGCAAAGGCGAAGCGCGATGAGCTGCTCACCGTAAGATCGACGCTCGAAGAGCAGTTTAGTCTGCGACAATGCCGACAATGTGTTGGGACCCGGCTACTTCATGTTGCTCGCCCAAGAAAATGGTATGCCGGTGCTGACGGATCAGTTGCGTCGCATCGCAGATCACGCCCCACGTCGGCTGCTCTGCAATCCCTCAGTGAAGCGATTTTCTCTCGGTGGCGGGCTATCTGTCGCGCAGATGCGCCGACAAGAATCCTGCGCCACGCGCCAACCGCGAGAACTACGCAAGGCGACAGCTATTGAATCGTGCCAGAGCGAAAAACTGACGATATAAAGCAGAAATCATCCCCCGCAGTCGGAAGGACTGCGTGGGGATGATTTACATCGATAGGCGGGGCGATTCAACGCCAACCATGGCTGCGGGCGAAAACGCTCGTGGCGAAGGACAAAGCGCGCTGCGGGAGAGCCGGGTGCAGATTGGCGATGCACGCAGAGCGACAAGCGGAGACAATGCGGGTCAGCGCGCTTCGCCGTGAGACGCACGATGTTGATCACCACCTCGCAGGCCTTTTTGAGGGTTGGGGGATGGGGAGGAACTCGTGGGGGCCGTGGAAAGTTGAGCCCGCCGGCGAAGATGTTGGGGCAGGGGAGTCCCCATGAAGGAGAGTTGCGCCCCGTCGGTGCCGCCGCAGATGGCTTTTGATCTGCGGTTCCACCCGGCCGCTTCCATGGCCTCGCGGGCGATATCGATGATGTGCATGACAGGTTCCACCTTTTCGCGCATATTATAATAGGTATCGTCGAGCTGAAGGGCGATGGCTTCGTAGCCATATTTGAGATTCATGCCCTGCACCAATCCGCGGAGCATGGCTTTGCGCGCTTCGAAGCGCTCTCTGTCGTGGTCGCGGATGATGAAATTGAGCGTGGCGCGCTCCACCGATCCCGAAAGGCCGGTGAGGTGGAAGAAACCTTCGTAGCCCGTGGTGGCTTCGGGGACTTCTGCGGCGGGCATCTTCTGCACCAACTCGGTAGCGAGGCGAGGCGGCGTTCACCATCTTGTCTTTTGGCGAAACCGGGGTGGACGCTAACGCCGGTGATGTCGATGCGCGCAGAGGCTGCATTGAAGTTTTCGAACTCGAGTTCGCCGACTTCGCCGCCGTCCATGGTGTAAGCCCATTCACAGCCGAAGTGTTCGACGTCGAATTGGTGAGCGCCGCGCCCGATTTCCCTCGTCGGGGTTGAAGGCCACGCGCACACGACCGTGCTTCACTTCGGGGTGCTGCACGAGATGAGGCCATGGCGCTGACGATTTCGGCAATGCCTGCTTTGTCGTCGGCGCCCAAGAGCGTGTGGCCGTCGGTAACAATAATATCCTCGCCGACGTGGCGGAGCAACTCGGGGAATTTCTCGACGGCGGTGACAATGCCGGCTTCCGCGTCGAGGACAATGTCCGTGCCGTCGTAGTTTTGCACAATGCGTGGTTGGACATTGGCGCCCGAGGCGTCGGGGCTGGTGTCGATGTGGGCGATGAAGCCGATGGTGGGCACTGCGTGCTCCACATTGGAGGGCAGTGTGGCGTAAACATAGCCTTGGGTGTCCATTTCCACCTCTTCCAAACCGACAGCGCGGAGCTCTTCGACAAGATATTCGGCTAAGCGTGAATTGTTTTCTCGGTGCTGGGGGTGGAAGAAGAGGCTTCGTCGCTTTGCGTGTCGAAGCTAACGTATTTGAGAAAGCGGTTGACAATTTGATCCATGGATGAAAATAAGAGATGAGTGGCCACACGGCTCATTTCCTTGTGGAAAAGTGGGGTGCGGACGTGAATGAATGAAGACAAAAGTAATGCATTTATTTGGGAATGCGCCTATTTTGCGCTATATTTGCGCAACAATGCAACAAATATAATGACAATGAAGAAGACGTTTCTCTCCTTTGCCCTATTTACCCTTCTCGCCGGCGGTGTTTCGGCGCAAGTGGCCAATGTGAATCCGCGGCCGCAAACGGTCAATTCGACCGGTAAGCTATTTACTGCTCCGAAAGAATGGCGTGTCTATTCGACTTATGCCCTCGCAACGTCCTATGCTATGGACGCACTGGAAGAGATTGGGGTTTCGCGTGCCAAAGGAGGTCGCGGCACCTTCCGTGTCACGTTGGGACTGACGACCGATAAAGAGAATGCCAAGTACCGGCAGTTGGTGCCCAATCACCCCGATGCCTATTATTTGTCCGTCACTCAGAAAAGAAGTGGTGATCATCGGCCGTGACGAACGCGGTCTTTATTATGGCGTGCAGACCTTGCGCGAGATGATGGCCAAGGGACAAATGGAAGAATGCACCGTGCAAGACTGGCCCGATGTAGCCTTCCGCGGTGCCATCGAGGGGTTCTACGGCCGTCCGTGGAGTCACGAACATCGCTTGCGCCAACTCGATTTCTACGGTCGCAACAAGATGAACGTCTATATCTACGGTCCGAAGGACGATCCCTATCACCGTCAGCACTGGCGCGATCCTTATCCCGAAAAGGAAGCCCGTCAGCTGCGTGAATTGGTGGATCGTGCGCACGCTCGCGGCGTGAACTTCTACTGGGCTATCCACCCCGGCGGAGACATTCGTTGGACGACGGAAGATCGCGACAACCTCGTGAAGAAACTCGAGAAGATGTATGATCTCGGCATTCGTTCGTTTGCTGTCTTCTTCGACGATATTGCCGGCGAAGGTGCGCGCGGTGAGAAGCAAGCCGAATTGCTCAACTATGTCGACTCGGTGTTCGTGAAGAAACACGGCGACATCGCGCCTCTCTTGCTCTGCCCCACCATCTACAACCGCGCTTGGGGCGGCCCCGGCGATCAAGTATCTCAATGCTTTGGGCAGTTCGTTGCGTCCCGGCATCGAGGTGATGTGGACGGGTAACACGGTGGTGCACACCATCGACAAGGAGAGCATGGACTGGATCAACTCGCGCATCAAGCGCAAGGGCTACTATCTGGCTGAACTTCCCCGTGAATGATTTCGTGCGCGACCACATTTTTGCTCGGCCCCACCTATGGTAACGGCCTCGACATTGCCGGTGATGTGAGCGGATTTGTGAGCAACCCTGATGCAATATGCCGAAAGTTCGAAGATCGCGCTCTATTCCATTGCAGACTACACGTGGAACATGAAGCACTACGACTGGGCCAGCTCCTGGGATCGTGCTTTGGTCGATCTGCTCCCCAACGAAACGGCCGCACTGCGCGTCTTTGCTTCTTATAATGAGGACCTCGGCCCGAACGGCCACGGTTTCCGCCGCGACGAGAGCCGCAACATCAAGCCCCTCTGCGATCGTATTGAGAAAGGCGACGTGACGGCCATCCCCGATCTGCGTGTGCGTTGCACCGAGTTGGCGACCGCTTGCGACCTCCTCTTAAATAATAAGGGAGAACAAGTGGTTGATCGAAGAACTCCGCCCGTGGTTGGTGCAAGGCAGTTGCTTGCTCAGTATGGTGAGGCCGTTTGCGATGCCGCCCAGAGCAAGGTGGAGAACGAGCAGTCGTTGCAATCGTTCCCGCAGCTCTACCGTCGTGCCATGTCGCTCCAAAAGCAGATGTACGACAACGAGGTGAACCCCACCTTGCTCCACGAATACCAAACAGGTACGAAGTTAGGCACCCTGCGCCTCCTCCCCGCAATCAATCGCGTCTTGGCCGACGCCACGAAGAAACTCACAACGCGCAGCACGCTACGCACTTTTGAAGTCGTGACGCAGTATTCTCCATTCACCATCGAGAGCACCGTGTCGCAACTTGCCCAACAGCCGATTACGACGTACGGCGGCGAGGTGAAGATTTCGCCCTCCAACGAGGTGATCACGTGGGCTCCCGGCTCGCAATTCACCGTTCGCGGCGACCGTCCCTTCACCTTGCGCGGCATGGATTTCAACTTCGGAAAACCCGGTGTCGCCGCTGCTTTCCGACTCGAATGTCAACTGCCCGACGGTACGTGGCGCGAAGTGGCGCTGCTCCACTATAAGGACACCGATCCCGTGATCCACACCGGCAATGAGTTGGGCGGACTCCGAGTCAAGGCCTTCCGCATCACCAATAAGAGCGGACAGGAACAGCAACTCTATTTCCGTCATTTCAAGTTCGTCAAAGACTGATCCACTTCGATATTTCTCGACGAAAACACGGCCGACTCGGAAATAAAGCCGTAATTTTGCAAACCGATTCGCCCGCAAACTATTGCAACAAGCAACTCAAATATAACATGCAAGAAACTATTCTCGCCATCTCTGGCAAGCCCGGTCTCTACAAGCTCATTGCTCGCGGCAATGCAAGCCTGATCGTTGAGGCCATTGACGAAACGCATCGTCGTCAACCCGCAGGTGCTCGCGATCGTGTCACTTCGCTCGGCGATGTTACGATGTACACCGAAGCCGACGACGTGCCTCTCATGCTCGTGTTCCAAAACATCAGCGATGCCCTTCAAGGCGGTGAAACTCCCTTCAACTATAAGCAAGCCACCGTCGAAGAACTCGAAAAGTTCATGGACGAAAACCGCTCTCCCCGCTTGGGACCGCGAACGTGTGCGTGTGAGTGATATTCGCAAGCTCGTGCAGTGGTACAACATCCTCGCCAAGGCCGGTTACAAAGACTACTTCGTGAAGGCTGAAGTTGAGGCTCCTGCCACTGAAGAGGCCGCAACTGCCGAAGCTGCTCCCTCGCTGAAGCAGAGGAAAAGCCCGCAAAGAAAGCAGCTGCCGAAGCCCGCTGCCAAGAAGACGACGGCTGCCAAGAAGCCCTGCGGAGAAAAAGACGACCGCCAAGGCTACGAAGAAGGCTGACAAGTAAAAGCATCATGGCACTTCAGGTGCCGATCGCTTTATCTCCACGACCGCGACAACGCTCACAGGCTGTTGTCGCGGTCGAATTCTGGTTCGCCCTCTTTTGAGGAGATTCTGACGACAGGGCGTAAATTTGGTGGTTCCGATAAAAGTCCGTACTTTTTGCATCGCAATCGAAAAAGATTAGCGGTTGCCGAAATAGCTCAGTTGGTAGAGCGACGCATCTCGTAATGCGTAGGTCACGAGTTCGAGTCTCGTTTTTCGGCTCTCACAAGCGAAAGGTTTTTCCTTTCGCTTTTTCTTTGTCTTAAATCAACTCCCCTCTCCGAGAGAGCAGAACTCTACTTTTTGCCCCACTTTGTGGAGAGAGTGTTGGTAAATGCTCATAGGGAGAATGAAAAAGCACGCGAAATTCCCCTGAATCAGCTCGCGATAAAAACATTTGAGAATAATTTAGATAGATGTTGTTTATGTCGAGAAAAATGTCGAATATTGCATTTCTTGTTGCCGTCAATCTAATTTCGGTCAACTGGTTTTCAAAGAAAGTAGAAAAATAACCTCCTCAAAATCTAAAGGGGAATAGTTCTGTCGTTCCCACTCTCCGCTTTTTTTCCTCTCCCGTAATATATGAAAACAAATAGAAAAAGTCGCCGTAGTGCGCGTAATCCACGATCTCATTTTTGGCTGATGGTATCTTAGATACGCGCGAAATGGATTTACTAGACTCGACTTTTTACTCCGACTACGGTGTGAAGAAAACAGAAATACTCCTTGCCGACGAATGCACGTTGGCAGAAGCCCTGAATGTCTTGTCGGAGGCCGATGAGGATTTGCGCCACAAGTTGCTCGACGGATTGTATGCTCATTTCGATGTCCGACAACATTTGTGCTCGTGAGGAAGCGATGCTGATGTTGGCTTTTGCGCAGTTGTTTGACGCAAAACATGGCCAGTCGTGACAGTGCGTCATCTCCGTACGTGGAAATCAGCGCATCAATTTAGAGCCTTTCCAAGTGCTTTACGTCGAGAGTGAGTACGATGAGAAAGTCAATGCGTCAATCGGAGAGCAATACCGCGAAATCTGCACCGAACTCCGCCTGACCGGTTTCGACTTTGTCTGTTGCCGCAGATCGCCCGCAATTATCAAAAGATGAGCGACGAGCATTGCTCAAACTGGGCTGCTTCCTTTATCCACAGGTGAGCGATGAGCGCCTACGCGTCATCATTATGCAGTTGCGCGAACTGTCTACAGCGCGTTTCTGTCGCGAACAGCTCTCAATGAAACTCGATTTCAAAGGGATTGCGGACGTCGCTCCGTCGATTCTTTTCAAAATCAACGAATCGCTGGTCGACAATGAGCAAGTCAGCAACTTCATGCTGTTGGAAATCTCTCTGACAATGCGTTGGACACAGTGCGCGAAATGATCGACCTCTTCAATCAGTATCATCAAAATTCGAGCGTGCGTTATCTGCGTGAAGAGTGGGCGCTTCATTGTGTGTGGCATTCACAAGCAAATCTTCGACATCTTGATGTTGCGCGAAAGGGATACGTAGTCGCGTTGTGATCGATCCTGCTAACGAAAGATCTTTTTCGCCGATGCCGATGTCGGTTGGAAAAAGTGCATCGTCGCGAGAAAGCACTCTACACCTGCTCTTGTTAGAGGTGCAGCGGGGATGTGAACTCAGTGAGACCAACCGGCGCTCAATTGCAGCGACGCCACGAGCAGCATGCAAAGGATGCAGAGAAGTATGCACTCATTTATCGCATGTTTGGTGGAAGTAGTAAAAGTCACTCCGAGTTTGGCGAACACCGAATCGCGTTCTCCCATGTTGAGCTTACTGAAACGCCAGTTAATGAGCCTTAGAGACATCTTGCATAGTCCGGAAAATTACGTGGCAGATCGTAATATTCTACGGCAATTACGCCGTAAGCATTTCGCCGGATCTGATTTTGCTATTACGATGCCGAAACAGAAAGCATTCACAGATTGGACGAATCGGAAGAATGGCGCCGCATCTTATCTTTGTCAAGTTTGCAGGCTATTGAGCGTTTCAAAATGAAAAGAACGTGCAACTCTTGCATCTTCTCGCTCGGTTCAGCAGAAAACTTTTACTTTGCAACATCTACCACACCGAACAACAATACGAACGGATGACCTCTCGGAAACCATCGAGGTAGGGTCGGGGCAGATGAGCATATCTAACATTAAGTGACATAAAAACACAACAGTCAATGGCTATCAATCTTGTTAAAGGGAGACAATTTTAGCTTGTCTAATAGTTTGTCTCTATGTCTCTGTCGGACTCGGCTGGGATCCCAGTCGAAACGGTAATCCTATGATCTGGATGCTTCGGCATTTTATGTTGGGACACAATGGTCGCCTCATCGCTGATGAGTACTTTCTGTCCAACAATCAAACCTCCTTGATGATGCAGTGCAGTCAAGTGGAGATGACCTCACCGGTGGAAACAGCGACGGAGATGACGAGAAAAGCGAGCGTCGACTTGGATGCATGTGAATCCCCGTGTGCGGGAGATACTCTGCGGTGACCATTCACAAAAGCTGAAGAGCGCGGACAAAACTTCGGACAGGTACACAATGCCTATATTCGCATCTACAACGAGAGAATCAGCGAAATAGCCGCTCACGATCTCAATGAAGACTTTCGGTGGAAACCGCGGTTGAGTGTGGCCGTCTCTATCGCAGCTTCGGTGAATGGAAATTCGAAGCACTGGGAATCAGTCAGGAAGGTCTCAATTCCTTGTTGACAAATACAGATAAATACTACTATGAGCATCAGATCTTGAAAAAGGCCGCTCCATCAATTTGGAAAAAGAGAGCGGCGAAAGACTGACCAACTTCTGCGTCGGTTGTAGTGGGAGCCGTTGTGAGCAGCTCTTTCTTCGGACTCTTCAAATCGACGAAAATCGATGTTGACGTTGACATGAGTTGCCTCATGTTCAATGCCGAAGAGCCCATCGACCACATTTGGTCTCCGCTCTATCGTTTTCGGAGACAACAACGTGAGTTTGCCCAATGGCAGTTGGCCCTCTCTTGACGGGGGCATTGCACTGCCACGGTGACGATCTTAGAAGGCGACCAAAACGGAGATGACGGACTCGACAATGAAATCATCACAACGTCGACCTCAATCGTGTCAATACCCAAGTGCATAGCATCGTTTCTGCCTCAATATTTACAATAACAACAGAGTACAGCGGCGACTTTTCGGGTATTCCTTTATGCTCATATCCGCATGTTTGAGGAGTGCTGAGCGTGCACCCCGTCGCGTCTTTCGCGCAATACAATGTGGCGCAACAAAACTGCGAGATGCGCGCGCCTAGTGATGGGCAAACTCTATCGTGTCAATGGCACTGGCAGTTTAGGCCATCGGTGAGCTTCCCCGATGAAGCATCGTTCACACCATCTCGCGCGTGATCAAAAGACTTCGCCCGCTAAAATCCAATACCACCTACAAAAATAAACTATGAAAACTTCCGATTTGCGCTGCTCGATCGAGTGTGGATCCATGCACGGTGAACCCATCGAGGCCGTAAAGAATGGTGCCAGAAATGCTGGTCTCTACCCTGCGCAACGACTATGGCTTTAGAAACAGCCTATCTCAGTGTCATCACGTTCAACACAAGACGCACAACAACTTGTGCCGTTAATGCGAGTTGGAACAATTTCAAACTCCTATGATTGAAGCCCCGCGGATGCACTGCTGGGCTATGAAGCACTCACCTTTGGCCGATCGTATCGACACCGAAGTGGCGCAAAACCACCGCCGAGCAGAAAGGCGATTTGGCGCGCCCTTGGTCTTTATCATGACCGACGACTGCCGACGGACGACCTAAAGCCAAGGTCTCGAAGCCTTCCGCAGCCGCGAGACCGGTATGGTCGTGCAGCCTGCGCGCCGGTCAGGGGCCGATACGGCCGACCTGCCCGATGTTCCCCAATGTGGTGCAACTCGACACTGCAGACAGCTCTACCATCAAAGCCTTCTTCAAGTGGGTGTCAGCCTCCATCAGCACCAGCAGCGAGGCCGTAGAGACGGGGATGAAACCAACTCACTGAGTGAACTCTCCCCCGCAGAAGTCAACATTGTTGTTTAGCGCATCGCCGTCCATTTGCCTACGGAACAGGGAGTGCTGCTAAGGCAGTAACCACTCGTTTGCATCCTGCCTCATGGTGAGTACCTGTTTACATTCTCGTCGACACCAGTGGCTCTCATGCGCGGCGAGGCCGTCGAAGCCGTGAAAGATCGGTTTAGCTGACATGATATCTTCGCCGCCTCGCCTATGACCTATGCGGATACCTGCCCACAGTGGTATCGTCACCGCAGTCTGGACGGTTTCAGCAGGTATGTGCCGCTGACCGATTTAAGAACATTACAACTCCGGACATCGAGTGTCCGGGTCGGGAACACTTTCTTGCGGCTGCAGCTTTTGTGCGACGCTTTACGATCGAGAGGTGCGTACCGGCAGTTCGGAGCAGAAAGGTGACTGGATGCCTTTGTTGTTACGTGCTAGCCGATGGCAAACCTTCCGATCTTCTTGTCTGCGACGCGAGGCCGTCGAGGCCGCACGGCGACCTCTTTCAGCATCGTTGCCTGGCGCCGCCGGTCCGAAGGCGCAGCGGCTCTCCTCTGAAAGAGCACTGCGGCCACGTAGTTTTACCCTCGACTTCAAAGTGGATCGTGCCCACTTTCAAGCGCTTTCCAATGGGTAACCATCAGTATGTGCAGCAGGGAGGGCGTACGATAGAGTGTCCGAAGACACAGTCTACCTCCCGGCGCCGGGAGAAATCAGTATTGCGCTTTGATAGACTGCGATGACTTCACGCTAGCGCACTTCATCGCCAGCTTTTCTCGTTCTTAACTCAGCGTAACTTGTTATTCCCCTAATTCTAGCATGTGAACGCCTCTATCGCTTTTTCAATCCACCCGGCATGCGACAAGGCAGAAATTTGAAGCCTTTGCCCGGTTTATCTTTGACGCCTGCGGAACAAATTCAAAAACCTGCTCGATATGGATAAAGCTCACCAGGTGGTTCGCCGCATCCGTGGCATGTGCTCCAATGCCGTCGAGAATTCGACCTACGAGGCTGCAGATTAGCCTCCCTTCACTTCCGACAGCACGCATTTGATCTTAAAAGCGTGAGGCGGAGTAGATCGTGAAACCCACAGATTGAACATTGGAAAATGACAGTCCGACAGCTTTGCGAGTGATGGCACTACTAGCTTGAGCAAAATTTAGAGAAGACGACCTTTGTTGCAGACATGAGTTCACCCTCGTGGCCCGTTTGACTTCGAAAGGCGGTGAGTGAATATGGAAAACAAAGAGAAAGCCTCGAGCAGGAATTCCGACTCACCGTCAATCCCGATCCTCAGTTGTGGAAAAATCTCGGTCGATTGCAGGAAGATAGGCGAACCTCAATACCGGCATGCCGATGAAGCCTCGGATTTGCGGCTGCTGGAAACGTCGCTTCGACGGCACTCCGGCGAAACACATCGTCATGTAGCACGGCAAGCGAGGCGCAGTCGTGCGCACGAAGGCAAACCGCGATGACGACATACCGCAGCCACTATTGTGCGTATCGAACGGTTGTGAGCGTCGCGGCCGTTTCGTGACCAGTGCCGGCTCCGCGGCCCTATTCCCGCCGAGGGCTCACGTTTGAGCATGTGAAACAGCGGTCGAGAGGTGCTGAAAGCGAGAAGAAACTAGCCCGATGCCGAAACGCTCAAAACATCGGCACTGGAAATTTCGGCTTATCATCAATCGAGGCGGCTGTGGCATCACCGAAGGTGGGTGAAGTGCTTTATCATCTGCTTTGCTCTGCAGCGTTCAATGCCGGCGGTAAAGGCCAGCCCTGAAAGCGAAGCTGCGAAACAACAGCGCGATCCGCCGAACCCTATGCGGCCACTTTGTTTGCTCAGCATCACAAAGCGGCGTTTCCCGTTTGGTTTGGTTTGTCCGGTACCTTTTGGGTGAGGCGACGGCGCCGTGCCCTCTATCGCCGCGCGATCTGCGCGAGGGTTAAACTGATGGGCGAGCCGATGAAGAGAAGGTATGGTGGACAAACGCGTTTGTCACCATGCTGATATTCCAAGATCAACAACAGCTTGCACAAGCGCCTGCGATTCACGTTGGTCGACGACTTCCACCGCCCTCTTCTTGATGTCCGATGGCGTGGTGGTGCCAAGTTCGAAACCACGCAACAGTCTGAAGGAATCCCCAAAGTGGGAACGAACTCTGGGAGAATTTGGAGCATGGAAGGAGTCGGACTCACTACCGATGCAGAACGGCATCGAGTTGTTTGTCTTGGCTCGATACCGGTCGCCGGGCGGTGACGATGCACCGCACCATCGCAGTTGCTCTGCGGCAAAGCAGCCCGTCGTCCGACGAAAAAGACGTCTGCTGTCGCCGGGCAGAGTCTCGAAAGCCGGTAGCGTGGAGCCTCTCTCCAGGAGCCTGCAACGGCGAAAGCACTTCTGCGGAAAGCGTCGACGGTCCGACGCCCACGCGCAGCTCCTCGCGAAAGACCAGCAGCCGCGGAGCCGCTACAGAAGAACGCGATCGATGCGCCTGCCGATGGCAGTGGCAGACGAGAGCCGGCATCCGAGTCTTGGCTCCTGAGCATCTGTGACCGCAGGCAAAATTCCAGATGCTGCGACGCCCACTGCCCGCTGCGCGCAGAAGAGAAGGCTCCCGAAAGCAGCCCAAACCCGATGTCGAAACCGGCGCCAAGCGTCACAAACGGCTGAACAACTTGTTGGCTGAGTCGCGCATCAAAAGAAGCCAGAAACAACTGCGGCTACGATGCCAGTAAGTTCCGGTTTCGCGCACCGAGACCGCGGACGCTGCATGCCAGCTCAGGTCGTGCGACGGCGAAGTCGCGATTCCCCTGATGCTCCGACATGATGACTCTACGACCATGCGCTGAAATATCGCTGGCGCTAGCAGCCACTGACGGTGAGTTCCGGGTGGGTTCTATGGCGAAATTAAAGCCTCCGGCGGCACGTCAAGGATAGTTTTTCCACCGGTGGCACCTATGTGGTGGCGCTTCTATCGCAAAAGCCCTCAGATCCCAATGGCGGCAGCGCGAGATGACATCGGCCGAGCTTACGCACGCGGGCTGATTTTCTACCTGGTGAGGTCAGGTAGCGATGGGCGACGCTTTCGCTGGCCCGCACCATTAGTGTTATGTGAGGGCGAGAAGGTGAGTAGTTGCTCCTCTTTCTACGATAAAAATTCTATCGTCACGTCAGTCGAGTCCGACGTGGCGATTGCATAAAAGCTGGACGGGAGAAGAAGAGCGGAAAGTTTTCGCGGCCAAACTGGCGGTCAATCGCGCTACATTATAACCTGCCAATCAAAAGGCACCTTTCTCACTCGTTTGCGCGTGATAGCTTGCAAATCGCCCGCGCTAGCCGACGCCTTCTGCGCGCGGGACTTTGCGCGTTCCGGCGTATGTCACCACAACAATGTCTTGAGGTCGATCCGGTGAGGCGGCATGTTGCTTCCGCAGTCATCGATTTGCGATGGTTTGGTTGTCGAGTTTCAGTCGTTGGTACTCCCGGTTTCGCCAGCTCCCAGTGATGGCTACGCGAATCTGCGCGCCTCGGCGATCCGAAGAAAAATCTCCCGCAGATTTCCACCGACCGGCGCGCATATAGCGGTGCTCATTTACACCTTCTTGCTCAATCGCCATCCGCTCAGTAGGGTAGGTTTGGGATCTTGACGATGTTCGGCGCGATGACGATCTTCGCTATGGAGAGCGCTTTTATCGCGCGACTTGCGAATGCCACCAACCGTGGCGAAGCCGGCACGTCGATCCGCGCAGCGCACCTGCAAAGACCGGTCACCTTAGCGCCCCTACACGCTGTTGCGGCGCCTCACCAAAATGTTCAACCGCGCGTTCATCGGCGGTTTACGCACAATCGGACTCTCCGCCCCAGGTGCCGGAAGTGGGAAAAAGCCTCGCCAAACGTGACATGGTTGCGTTGCAGGCCCTGCACTTGCGAACACGGGTGGTACGTCTTCGACAACAAGACAAAGCCCACCTCTTGCCCGTTTGCGAGAAAGACCCTCATGTCGGCCAGCTTCCGATTCTCAATCTCTGCTATGCACTTGCAGTATGTCAGAGAACTACTGCCGTTGATGCATCGCGGCAGCACTTTATCGTTTGGCATGCAGATCAGTTTGGTTTGGCGCCCAACGACAAGTGCGGAGACAAAGCTTCCGGTGGGCGACTTCGTTTCCCAACGGTCAATGGATTCTCATCAATCGCCGTGCCCGGTTTTGCGCGACGTGACCGCCAGCACGCTGACGTCGCGATCATTTCCCCTCACCGAATGGCTCGACAAATCCTCTTTCGAGCAAGTGGTCAGGAGAGTCGCCTGGCAGTCGGTGCAATTGGTGCGCATGGAGCCTGGAGGGCGGGCAATGTCACAAGTGGAAGAGCCTTCTGCCCTCCTCGCCCTCAGGCAGGATATCCCAGCTACCGAGACGGTACTATTAGAACTTCTTTGTCGTTTCTCCGCATCTTCCCTCCCTCGTATACGGTAGCCGCCTGGCATACAGCCTGCTTCCTTCTCTTTGGCGACGGTTGCCAAGCACTAAAAACGAGCTGCAGGCGCATCGCTCTGCCTGGGAATAGTGCGCGACCTTTGAAGGCGTTTCGTATAAGTTGATCGATTCGTCGTTTCGGCTTTTGTGGGGAAACCTCAATAGTTGATCGGGGCATCGCGTGGTGCTTTCTTCGGGTCGGGATCGGGTATTTTTGCCCCAACGCCCGGCGAAGGTACGCATCATCACTTCTTAGGTTCTTGATATCGTTCGATGTCTCGCTGGAGATACGCCTAAACGCAGGAAACTCCTTGTCCGTGACTTCTAATATCGTCTCTGAACGACCGTCGGAATACGATCAAGCGTATGAGCTGGTCGTATTCACCGAACTCGCAGGGTAGGAAAGGCAAAGTTTGGAATAGTCCTCTTCAGAGGTCCCTGATTTCCCTCGACACTATCCTCCACGTGCCCACTCCTCCTTTATGTTCACTACCCCCACGTTTTATCCTCATGAAAGTAAAACATAAAAGCTATAGACCGTATCATAGTCTTACGGATGCTTGGGTTTGGAGTCTGATGGATCCAAGAACAAGGTTTTTCCCTTCTTGTGTGAAGTCTCTAAACGTATAGATGAGAAAGTTTTCAAGATCCTCTCTCAAAATTTCACCCCAAAAGTATCCCATTGGACTCAATAGCACGTAGAGACTGTCATCCTCATTGAGAATCGTTGCAAAGTAAACGTTTTGTTGCTCATGCGCTTCGCGAGCTTCAGTTCAAAGGCCTTCCTTATTCTTCCAAACGAGAATAGCGGAGTCTTGTTGCTAGCCATCTAAAACCGTTAAGTGCTTCTTCATCCGTCAATGGACGTAGTATATCGATGTTCCAACGATTTAGTAGAGTCTTGTTTTGTTGTATATATGGTTGTTAGTATCTCGAATCTTTGTTTCCTTTGAGATTTTTCATAATCTATAACCTTCTTAGGTACGGCTGCGTCTGCTCAGGCACTTCAGGTTTGCTGTCGTTTGATTCTTTGAATAAAGTGACGCTCTCTTCAGTTTCATTGTTAATTGTATCGATAGACCATTTATCTTTTTTTGGTGAATAATCAGACTTTTTAAAGATAA
>BNJT01000209.1_pt1 | contig 32701 bp, 61 predicted proteins | sample 8540491 | NCBI WGS metagenome assembly BNJT01 (sample SAMD00202455, study PRJDB9452) | human saliva metagenome | host: Homo sapiens | reverse complement strand
TCCTGGATTTGTAACGAGTGAAAAAAATTAAGAGAAGCCGCTTATCCAACATATCCATTACATACGTATGTAGAAAATCCATTTTTTTGAGTATTAAGAAAAAAATATTCAGTTGAATCATAAAAGAGTCCCTACATTTTGTAGGGGACTCTTTCACTAGAAATTCAGTGTTATTTATTGAAGTTATTTTTAATTCCTTCAACTGCACCTTCAACGCTTTCTTTAACGTTATCAATGACTTCTTTTTGCTTTTTCCTAAACCTTTTTCTACAGCACCTTCTGTTTCAGTGCTTTTATCGCCTGTAACTTTACCCGCTAATTCTTTAGCACACCTGTTGCTTGTTGTAATTTATCTTCTAATGACATATGAAGACCCCCTTTACTGTTTGACTCATTATAGCATCAAAAAAAGGATTCTCCTAAGTTTCTGCTTGAGAAAGTATTCATAAGCAGATGTTTAAAACATTAAGGAAGTGACATGTTAAAATAATTCTAAAGAACTCAAGGAGGAATGATAATGTCAGAATATCAATTACCACGCGTTTGGAGCGCAGCCGATAGCAACCAAGGGAAGTTCTCAGGAATTAACCGTCCAACAGCAGGAGCTCGTTTTGAACAAACGTTGCCTGTTGGAGAAACAGACTTACAAGTGTATTCTCTTGGGACACCCAATGGAGCTAAAAGTAACGATTCTATTAGAAGAGCTATTGGAAGCGGGGGTTGAACAAGCAGCCTATGACTTGTTTAAGATTTCAATTATGGATGGAGATCAATTCGGAAGCGACTTTGTAGCCATCAACGAATTCGAAGATTCCAGCACTCTTAGACCACTCAGGGGATGAACCGATTCGTGTCTTTGAGTCATCGAATATCTTGCTTTATTGTAGAAAAAAATTCGGAAAATTCATTCTCAAGATACCGCAAAAACGCACAGAAGTCTTAAACTGGCTCTTCTGGCAAACAGGAGCAGCTCCATTTTTAGGAGGTGGATTTGGACATTTCTTCAATTACGCTCCAGAAAAAATTGAGTATGCGATTAACCGTTTCCAATGGAAACCAAACGCCAATTAGATTTGCTTGATCAAGAGTTAGCTAAACGCCCATATATTGCAGGAGAGGAATATACGATTGCTGATATCGCTATCTGGTCATGGTATGGTCAACTCGTTCAAGACAGACTCTATAAAAATTCTGCAGAGTTCCTTGACGCGCAAAGTTACAAACATCTTAACGAATGGGCAGACAGAATTGCCAAACGTCCTGCAGTGAAAAAAAGGGCTTGGAAGTGGAGTATAAAGAAATTAAGTAATGAAACTTTCAAACGATATAAAAATAAAAACAAAGAAGGGTTAGAATGATTGAATATAAAAATATCGCCTTGCGCTATGATGAAAAGCTCGTTTTAAAAGACGTGAATCTCACCATTAACGACGGCGAATTTATGGTGTTAGTGGGGCCATCCGGTTCAGGGAAGACAACGATGTTAAAGATGATTAACCAATTGATTGAACCGACTGATGGAAATATTTATTTAAATGAAAAACGAATCAAGGAACATGACCAACGAAAATTACGCTTAGAGACAGGGTATGTCCTTCAACAAATCGCCTTATTCCCAAACTTAACGGTGGCAGAAAACATAGCGCTCATTCCTGAGATGAAAGGGTGGAAGAAGGAGGAAATCGCAGCTAAAACGAAAGAACTGCTTGAGAAGGTAGGTCTTCCTTTTGACGATTATGCCAAACGTCTTCCAAGTGAACTCTCCGGTGAGGGAACAACAACGTGTGGGGATTGTCAGAGCGATGATTGCTGAACCGATGACACTGCTCATGGATGAGCCTTTCTCAGCGCTCGATGCGATCTCCAGAAAGCAACTACAAGAACTAACGAAGGCATTACACAATGAGTTTAAGATGACGACCATTTTCGTCACACATGATACCGATGAAGCGTTGAAATTAGCTGACCGTATTGCAGTCTTAAAAGACGGAGAAATCCAGCAAGTCGCAACACCTTCTGAAATTCTCGCACATCCTGCAACCGCATTTGTGGCGGAACTTTTTAAAGGAGGTGTTCGTCATGAATAATCTGATTACAACTTTTCAAGACCGTTTTAGTGATTGGACGGTAGCACTAGGACAACATTTACAACTTTCCTTATTAGCGCTACTAATTTCAATTATGATTGCTATTCCATTGGCGGTTCTGTTAAGCTCTCGTAAACGTGCAGCAGGCTTTGTTCTTCAGGTGGCTGGGATTTTCCAAACGATTCCGTCACTGGCACTATTAGGGCTATTTATTCCATTTATGGGGATTGGAACGGTTCCTGCTCTGACAACCCTTGTGATTTACGCCTTATTCCCAATTTTGCAAAAATACGATTACAGGTCTACAAGGAATTGATCCAAGTCTGGAAGAAGCCGCTGTGGCCTTTGGGATGACGAAATGGGAACGATTGAAGAGTTTGAGATTCCGATTGCGATGCCTGTTATTATGTCTGGGATTCGAACTTCTGCCGTTTTTTTATTATCGGGACAGCGACACTTGCTGCATTAATTGGGGCTGGGGGACTTGGGTCGTTTATTCTTCTGAGGGATTGACCGTAATAACGCTAGTCTCATTATCATCGGTGCAGTCTCTTCAGCCGTCTTGGCCATTGCATTTAGTACTTTTATTAAAATGGATGGAGCATGCCAAATTAAAAACGATTTTTCGCAACCTTTGTCCTTCTATTTGCAGGACTGGGGGCTTCATTTGTATCAGGAATGATGCCATCGATGGGGCAACAAACCCTTATCATTGCTGGGAAATTAGGGACCAGAACCAGAGATTTTAGCGAATATGTATAAACTTTTAATTGAGGAAAACACAAAGCTGAAAGTCGAAGTCAAGCCAAACTTCGGGAAGACAACATTTCTATATGAAGCATTAAAATCAGGGGATATTGATATTTATCCAGAATTTACAGGAACTGTTACAGAAAGCTTGTTGAAACCTGCTCCAAGCATCTCTCATGATCCACAAGAAGTTTTTGAAGCAGCAAGAGATGGAATTCTAAAAACAAGATGGCTTTAGCCTTTCTAAAACCGATGGCGTATCAAAACACCTATGCGGTTGCTGTACCACGTTCTATTGCGGAGAAATATGGTCTTAAGACAATTTCTGATTTGAAGAAAGTAGAAGGACAATTGAAAGCGGGCTTCACGCTCGAATTTAATGACCGAGAAGATGGCAATCGCGGACTTCAAAGTAAATATGGTTTGAATCTCAATGTCGCAACCATGGAGCCAAGCCTTCGTTACCAAGCGATTCAATCAGGAGATATCCAAATCACGGACGCTTATTCTACAGACGCAGAAATTACACGCTATGATTTAGTCGTATTAGAAGACGACAAACAATTATTCCCACCTTACCAAGGCGCACCTCTCATGAAGGAAGCATTATTAAAAACAACATCCTGAGTTAGAAGGTGTATTGAATGTATTGGCAGGAAAAATTACTGAAAGTCAAATGAGTCAAATGAACTATGAGGGTTTGGAGTAGAAGGAAGTCTGCTGAAACGGTTGCTCATGAGTTCCTTCAAAGCCAAGGCTATATGAAGTAGGAAACACAATCAATGTAGAACTTCACTTTAAGAACAGGGCAGATAAATACAGTAGATACCCATTCACTGTTCGGCCTCCATTTTAGAAGAAAAATAGTAGTACAAAAAGAATGTAGTGAAACTACATTCTTTTTTACTAATCAACCCTATAAAGAAATAGATTATTCCGCTACTTTTTGAAACGCATTGTGAAGTAGGCAGTAACCTTTTTGATCATTATCCAGTATTTTTGTTGTTCGAGTGTTAGTGTTAAAATGCCATCTTCAATGGAATATTTATAGGACACTGGTTTTACGAATTTTTCGACTGAAAAGGTCGCCAGACTTAGGAAGTTTGGTGCGTACTTGAATTCCATCGTACCGGTACCCTCATTGATTGTAATCCCTGTTAACGTCTCTTGGATTTCATTCTTTTCATCATTAAACGCATAGTTGAGGTAGCCTTTTTGATTGTTCCATTTCTCTAGACTCTGTTTCAAAACATTATATTGATTTTTAATATATTCTTCTTTCGTTCCTTTGATGCTTGTTAGATTCTTGGACTTCGCGTAGTCATAGAAGTTGCCCATAGCTGCTTCGATGGAGGTAGTATATTCATATACCGCAGAATTCCCTGTAATCGTCAGTGTCGGTTTTACGTCCTTGAAGGCATCCGAATAAATGAGTCGGCGTGGAATTTCTTCCTTATCCTGAAAAATCTAGGTATCCTAAGCCGCGTTCAAGCGTACTTCTGAAGTCGATTTGTTCCCATTTTTCCTTCGAGAGAGTTTGAAGAATTGGCAGTTGTTGTTGTAGTCGTTGTAGCAGTTTGATTTCCACAGCCGGCAAGCATTAAAAAAGAGCAGCCAGCAATCAATAATGGTTTTAAATATTGTTTAATCATGGTCGCGTCTCCTTTCTATTTCTTTTCTGCACTCGGTACGCGTTTGAAGTTCAGTTCGAAATGAACAGGAAGATTATCCTTTGTCTTCATATCGGCGTAGATTGTCAAGATACCGTCTTTTACTTCATAGTTGTATGTTACTGAATCAAATCTGTGATCTTTGTCCGCTGTCGTTAGAGGGAAGGAGTCAAGAATGATGATCCCTTCGTCAAAGGTGACAGTCTTTGCTTTTTCATCGACAGTTCCTGTAGCTTCGTAACTATAAGTTCCAGTCGATGTATCCATTGAAAGCTTTTATATTTCTTGAAGTTTTTCGCAAAGTCTACTTGACCATTAATATAACGACTGACGAATTCGTCTTCTTTCATAGTTTTTGTCTCTTGAAATCGCGTAGAACGCTTTTGCAAATTTTTCGAGTCATATTGATAGCTTAGCTTTGCGTTTGTGCCATCAACGGATAATTTCATCTTGAAATCTTTTAAACGCTTCAAAGAAATTTTGCATAAGTAAAACTTTTCATTCCACGTGGGATAAAGGCTTTTTGCAATGAATCCAGCTCATATACGGATTCCCATTCACCCGCTAAATTATTTTGGATCTTTCTGTTCCTGTTGCGATTTTTGTGCGTTATTGGCATTTGAATCTGAAGGTTGGTTCTGTCCACATCCAGCAATCACAAAACTGCGACAAGAGAGAGCAGACCAAGAAACAGTTTCTTAGTTTGTCTAATCATTGTTAGACCTCCTTAAAAAGAAAAGTTGTATTACAACTATATTATAATTTTATGTGAGGAAAATTTCAAGTGTGCCTTGAGTAAGCCTAATGTTACAGTAAAAGAGAAGGTTTTTCTGTACAGGAAATAGCTGAATAGAAGGATAAAAATAAGGTTGGCAAGGATTGCCAACCTTATGTAAATTCTACTCAACTTTATAAAAGAATTCTCTTGGATCACCACTTGAACCTTGTCCTGCCCAAATACGATTTACAGTTTGGTCTGATGGATCTTCTTTTGGAACCATTGTAAATTTAGTTCCAACGGGTAGGAAGATGATTGAATAGCCACTAGTATTCGTGTTAACAGCAACGGTTAAGTATCCCCGTTCCATTCTTGGTTTTCCTAATTTTTCAGTGGTACTCACAAGACCATTTTTATCGAAGGTTAAGGTTTGGCCTTTACCGTTTTTTTCCAGATTCCAGCGATACTTGAAAAATCACCGTTTTGAATGGCGTCAAGATCCATAGAAGCGGATGTTGATTTGGAAAAAGCAGTGTTTTTGTCAAAAGTATTCCACGTTAAATTTTTGTAAATTGAATTCTTTTCGGGTATTTCTTCACATCTTCCAGAGTCTTTGTCTTGGAGACTTCTTCAAGTGAAGTGCCTTCTTTATTTAATTTAAATAAAATAAATTCTTGATTAATTGGAGTGCTCAAGAATAAGGAGCTGTCTTCGCGAAGGGTTAACGTCGTACGTTCATTTCCAATATATTCCATTTGATTTGAAGCATTGGTTAATTTTTGTAAGCGACCCTCCAGTATTCGAATAAATATCTAGGAGAGTGTACCCGTTATGGCTGTCTTTTAGTGCAATCAGAAGTTCATCCACCCCGTCTTGATTCAAATCGTAAAAGGCATATGAAATTCCTTTAAACTTCGGTTCAACGTCGCCTTTAGGAACGGCTTGGAGCGCGAATCGATTGATAGTTGTTCCATCAGGTTCTCCGCCTGCTAGAACTTTTGCGTAAGCTGGAAGAACATCGTCAAAAGAGTTTAATGGTAAGCTAGAGTCCTTTTGAGCAGTGGTTGTCTGAGAAGCAGTCGTTGTTTCTAGGGTAGTTGTTTCTGAAGTTGTTGTTTCTTTACTAGTATCTGTAGTAGTTTGGCATGCGCCTAAAACGAAAGAACAAGATAATAGAGTGAAAATGAGTTTTCTATTTTTCATAATAGTTCTCCTTACTGAAAGAATAAATCTGTTTTCATTATACAGAAGAAGAGAGTAGAAGTCTAAAAAAATTTAGGAAGAAGATAGGCAAATGAAGCAAAACACACAAAAAGCTCCTTGGAAAAATCCAAAGGAGCTTTCATTTTTATGGAAGAAACGATTGAGTTTAGCGTCCAAACCAAACGCTCATATCCACTAGACCTAAGCCTTTTACATACTCTGTAGAAGTGTATTGCCATCCCCAGCTTGGTTGGCTATATGGAAGCTGGTATCTGAGTTGTGGAGTATAAGCCGCCACCCAGTCGACATATTTTAAGATATCCGGATGATTCAAGCGATTTTGTAAGAGATATTGATAACTGTAAATACGTACGTTCGTGTAGCCAGCTTTCGCCATCGTATTTTGATAAGCTTTCCAGATTTTCACCCATGTAGCGGTATCTGTTGGGGCCACTTTAGAACCATTTTCATAACGCCAATCTTCAATATCGTAATAGATTGGGTAGGTTGGTTTGATATTGTATCTTTTGATGAGTTCTAATGTGAGATTAGCATCTTTGACACCATCTTCGTCGTTAGAAGCGTATGTGTAAAGGTAAATGCCGTATGGAACGCCTAGGCGGTTTAGTTCACGAATATTATTGGCGAGATGTTTATCTTCAGCACCTGTATATCCGATACGAACAATCACCGCATCGATGCCATTTTCTTTGATGATGCTTTCCCAGTTGGAGATGTGACCTTGGTGTTCACTCACGTCCATGACTTTCTTTGTATGCTCGTCCCCAAGACGTTGAGAGGCACCATTATAGAAATAACGTTTGCCATTCTTTTCGACCCAGCCGATGTCGACCGCTTTTTTACTGAGGACATTTCCGTTATCGTCAAAGACATATTCATAATGATCGATGATATGTTTTCCTGTTGCCATTTTACCATTATCGAAGACGTAGTACTTGCCATCAATCCATTGTTGACGGGCTACTTTCCCGTTAGAGAGGAAGTAGTACCAGTACTGGCCAACTTTCACCCATTTATTTTTTTGCGTAGCGACCATCAGATTCAAGATAGTAGGAAGAACCGTATTTTTGGTCGTAAATCATTTGGTTTTTCGCAATTTTTCCATCCGCTTTGAGATAGTAATCGCCAACCCATTCTCTTTGAGCCATTTGGCCGTCGTTTTTGAAGAAGTACCATTCTTGATTCACTTCAAGCCATTTATTACGGACGTATAGGCCGCCTTCTTGAATGTAGAACCAATTGTTATAGCTTTTATCGAAAATCCATTCTTTATTCGCCATGGTTCCGTCGTCTTTCACGTAGTAAGAACCGATCCATTTGTTTTTGTCCATTTCTCCGGCTCTTTGGAAGTGATACCATTTGCCATTTAGTTGCATCCACTTATCAGCAGCGTATTTTCCGGTTTCTTCGAGATAGTAGGTCGCTTTATAGTTGGAGTCGTAAATGAACTCGGACTTAGCCATATAACCGCCTGACTTCAAGTAGAAGGCGCCTTTCCATTCATTTCGGGCATAAGTACCACCAGGTTTGATATAGAACCAGCTATTGTAGGGTTGTATCAAATACCCATTCATCATCGGCCATTTCACCGCTAGCTTTATGATAGTAGTTCCAGTTAAATTCATTGGCGTACATGGTGCCATCTTGATGGAACATATACCATTTTCCATTGATTTGTTTCCAAGCGTTTTGAACAGCTTTTCCGTCTTCTTGGGCGTAGTACCATTTTTGATTGAATGTCACCCAACGATTGGTAACGAGTGCGCCATTATCGCCCATCAGGGTAGCCATTTACAAGAGTATTCTTCTGCATTCTACCTGCACGGTCGAAGTAGTACCATTTGCCGTCGAATTGTTTCCAAGTATCTTTGAGGTATTTTTCCAGATTCAGTAACGTAGTAGCGTTCTCCTTGAATCGTCATCCATTGATTCGTTCCCATGACCCTTCGTGATCAAAGGCATACCCATCAAAGGTTGTATTTTTAAGCATTTTTCCTTCTTCATCGAAGTAATACCATTTTTGGTCAATCTGCTTCCATTGTCGAGTGATAGGCACTTTATTGATATGGTAATAAGTAACGCCATCTCTTGTTACAAAGCCCGTATAAGTGGACTTTTCGACTTCTTTTGTTTGTGTTTCTTCATTAGATACTTCACGTTTTCTACGAGTACGAACCTGTTCGGTAGTTGTGGTTGTTGTCTCTTCTTGTGTAGTAGGGGAGACAGTAGTTACTTCGCTTGTCGTCACTTCTGATGGTTTCTCGTCTGTGGTTGTTTGTGCGAAGACTGCTTGCGTTGATAGCATCATCATTGCACTAGTAATAAACGTCAGTCTTGTATATTTTTCATTTTTCCTCCTTTTTTTCATGTGATACCATTTCAATATAACAAATGAGAGTGGAAGGTTCAAATAAACCTAAGCGCTTCCTTGCAATCTTAATAATTAGTCTTTTTTTGATTGAAAAAAGGGAAGGAGAGACCAAAAAAGCCTCACCTGGTGGATGAGACTTTTGATGAAATTTTATGCATTATTTAGTAGTTTTATAGAAGTTTTGAATACCACTGACAATTCCAGCAACAAGCTTATCTTGATAAGCACTATCACTGATTTTCTTGCTTTCAGGGCTATCTATATAGCCAAGTTCTAATAACACAGCAGGTTTTGTAGTTTCACGAAGGACAGCAAAACTTGCACCACGAATGCCACGGTCATTAGCTCCTGATTTTTCAATAATCGAAGCGTGTAGATTCTCAGCTAGACGTTTACTTTCACTCATACGAAGTGGATTGTCATGAGCTTCCTTATTAATACGAGGTGGAAGATCTTCATCGGCTTCATAAATATAGGTTTCAACACCGCTACGACTTTGTCCACGAACACTAGAAGCGTTGAAGTGGATACTAATGAAGAAGTCCGCATCAGTTTTATTTGCCATTTGAGAACGTTCTGTTACGAAGTCTACAAATTCATCTTTATCCCTAGAAGTAAGAACCGTATACCCAAGTCTTTCTAATTCGCTACGTAGTTTACGATAGATTTGCAGATTCAAGTCTTTTTCGCGAAGTCCATTATAGACTGCGCCAGGATCTTTCCCGCCGTGCCCTGGATCAAGGAAGATAACATTTTTGTATTGTCCGTAATTCACGGCTTCAGGAACTTCAACAACCCAAGACCATCGGCTTGGAAAACATGTTTTTACCATCGATAGTGAAGAGGTTACGCACATAAGAACCGCCTTCTTGTAAGTAGAACCATCCGCCATAAGAGCCGTCGTAAATCCATTCTTTCTCAGCCATCGAACCGTCTTCTTTTTACATAGTAAGCGCCGACCCATTTATTCTTGTCCATTTCACCAGCATTTTGGAAATGATACCATTTATTTTGGATGTGAAGCCAACGATTGCTAGCGTATTTACCACTGTCTTCAAGGTAATAAGTCGCTTTGTAGGAAGGATCATAAATGAATTCAGACTTCGCCATGTATCCACCTGACTTCAAGTAGTAGGCGTCTTTCCATTCATTTTGGGCGTAGATGCCGCCAGGTTTGATATAGAACCAGCTGTTGTAATACGAATCGAAAAATCCATTCATTATCTGCCATTTCACCGCTAGCCTTGTGATAATAATTCCAGTTGAATTCATTCGCATACATCGTGCCATCTGAATGGAACATATACCATTTTCCATCGATTTGCTTCCAAGCGTTGCGAACGGCTTTACCTCCGGAAGTGGTGTAGTACCATTTTTGTTGGAGGTAAACCCAGCCATCATTCGCGAGCATTCCTTCATTATCCACCAAATATCCGTCTGGTGTGAGGCCGTTTCTGACCATTTTTCCATCCGCACCAAAAGTAGAAGTAACGATTTTCCGCCCATTTCCAAGTGGAAGTAACTGGTTTGTCGTTCACATGATAGTAAATGTCGCCGTCAGCTCTCAAGATTCCCGTATAAGGTGGACGTTCCCCTGGCTTGTAATAATAAATATCATTTTTAGCATCGCTTGGAAGGGAGACAGGAGCCTCTGTAGTCTTTTTCCGTAGTCTTTTCCGTCGTCGTTTCTTCTTGTTGAGTTGTTGGAAGCTGCGTTGTTTCTTCGCTTGTTGTTGGAAGAGTCGTCGTTGTATCTGTGACGGTTTCTGCTAACACCAACTGAGGAAGAAAGAGGGAAAAGAGCAGCAGTTAAAAAAAGTGAGTTTTGTTGCTTTTTTTCATAGGTTCCTCCTGAATCTTTTTACGTCAACAGTGTACCAAAAAGAGGGAAAAGGGTGCAATGTTTTAACGCTTTATTCATACAAAGTTCAAAAAGTAAATTTAGTTGAACAAATAAAAAAGAACCAACTACCAGAGTAGTTGGTTTGAAACTATATTCTTATTCTCTCAATGAGCCATCTGCAGTAACATAGTAAGAACCAATCCATTTGTTCGTATCTAATTCTCCACCACGACGGAAGTGATACCACTTGCCATTGATTTTTTTCCCATTTATCACTAACGTAATGACCATTGTCTGCTAAATAGTACCAACTAGAGTAGTTCTTGTCATAAATCCATTCGCTCTTAGCCATGTACCCGCCAGCTTTCAAGTAGTAGGCACCTTTCCATTCATTTTCGAGCGTAAATACCACCTGGTTTAATATAAAACCAGCTGTTATAGTTTCTGTCAAAAACCCATTCATTATCTGCCATTGCACCGCTATCTTTTTAGAAGTAGCTACCACTCCATTCGTGTGAGTACATCACACCATTGTTGTGAAATGCGTACCAAACGCCATCAATTTTCTTCCAATCGCCACGGAAGACTTTTTCCCCCTGAAAGAGCGTAGTACCATTTTCCATCTTGGTAGCTCCAGCCATCATTCGCGAGCATTCCTTCATTATCTACCAAATACCCGTCTGGTGTGAGGCCGTTTCTGACCATTTTTCCATCCGCACCAAAGTAGAAGTAACGATTTTCCGCCCATTTCCAAGTAGAAGTAACCGGTTTGTCCTTCTCATGATAGTAAAATGTTGCCATCAGCTCTCAAAAATACCCGTATAAGGTGGACGTTCCCCTTGCTTGTAATAATAAATATCATTTTTAGCATCGGATGGAAGGGAGACGGGAGCTTCCGTAGTCTTCTCTGTCGTCGTTTCTTCTTGTTGAGTTGTTGGAAGCTGCGTTGTTTCTTCACTTGTTGTTGGAAGAGTCGTCGTTGTATCTGTGACGGTTTCTGCTAACACCAATTGAGGAAGAAAGAAGGAAAAGAGCAGCTGCTAAAAAAAGTGAGTTTTTTGCTTTTTCATAGAATCCTCCTGAATCTTTCTTTTTGTCATCAGTGTATCATAAAGGGGAAGGGGTGCAATGTTTTAACGCTTTATTCATACAAAGTTCAAAAGTAAATTTAGTTGAACAAATAAAAAAAGAACCAACTACCAGAGTAGTTGGTTTGAAATTGGTTGATTATTCTCTCATTGAGCCATCTGCAGTGACGTAGTAAGAGCCAATCCATTTGTTCGTATCTAATTCTCCACCACGACGGAAGTGATACCATTTGCCATTGATTTTTTCCCATTTATCTGTGATGTAGAAGCCATTGCCGTCAAAGTAATACCAGCTAGAATAGTTCTTGTCGTATACCCATTCGTTTACAGCCATTGACCCGCTACCTTTGACGTAGTAAGAACCGACCCATTGATTTGTATCTAGTTCTCCGCCACGACGGAAGTGATACCACAAGCCATTAACTTTTTCCCATTTATCACTAACGTAATGACCATTTTCTGCTAAATAGTACCAGCTAGAGTAGTTCTTGTCATAAATCCATTCGTTCTTAGCCATTTCGCCATTCTCTTTAAGATAGTAGGCGCCTTGCCATGTATTACGAACCGTTTTACCGTTATGATCGGCATAATACCATTTGCCATCCTTTTCAACCCAGGCATTTTTACGGATGATGCCGTTATCCCCAACAAGGTATCCATAGGCTTCAGGATTTGGTTCTAAATGCCCTTTAGCATTAAAGTACAAATATTCGCCTTCCTTAACGGTTTCCACTAATGAGTTATAAACAATTTTTCCATTTTCGTCTGCGTAAAAAGTATTTTCTCCAATTTTAACAGTGTCTTTTTGTGCCATTTCTCCTGTATCTTGGAGAAGATAACCGTCAACGATTGCACTTTTTTGCATGATGCCTTCTTCGTTGAAATAGTACCATTTTTCGTTAATTTTTCTCCATTGTGAAAGTAATTGGAACATTATTCACGTGATAATAGGTCACGCCATCTCTAGAAGTAAAAACCAGTAAAAGGCTTTTCTTTTGGTTGATATTCTTCCACGACTTCATTCTCGTGATTGTCTGCATCATTTTCTACAGGAGCTACCGTTGTGGCTTCTGTCGTTTCAGCAGAGTGCGTTTTCTGCGTAGACCGCTTGAGCAGATAAAAGAAACATTGCTGCAGTCATAAAAAGTAAGTTTAGTAATTTTATTCATATTTTTCCTCCCTGTTTTTCAAAATGAACGTTATTACTATACCAAAAATTCGTTTGAAGTTCAAACTATATTAACAAAAATTCACGAAATATTTACTTTTACCTTCAGCGAAAATCGTTCTTTTTATGCTATAATCGGATTTATGAAAAAAATAGAGACATTACAAAACAACCAAAACAAAAATTCTAAGAGGAACCTTAATGACGCTCTTTGCGGGGATTGCCTGGGGGATGAGTGGAGCGAGTGGTCAGTACTTGATGGCGCACAGGGATGGGTGTGCTTGCTTTGACAGATTTTACGACTGATTATCTCTGGAACACTACTTCTTCTAATGAGCTATCTCTTCAACCGTGATCAGCTAAACGCGTTCTTTAAGGAGAAGAGCAATTACGTCAAAATTGTTATTTTTGCCTTTGTGGGATTATTTTTAAATCAATTTTCGTATTTACAAGCAATCGCCTTGAGTAATGCTGGAACGGCAACGGTCTTGCAGTATCTCTGTCCGGTTATTATTCTCGTGTATCTATGTGTGAAAAATCGTACGGCACCGACCGCGTCTGAAGTTACCTCAATTGTTCTTGCGATGGGGGGAACCTTCTTGATTGCGACACATGGTCAGTGGAATCAACTCAGCGTCACACCACTAGGGCTATTCTGGGGCATCTTTAGTGCGTTCACCTATGCCATCTATATTATGCTTCCGATTAAACTCATTCAAACCTATGGAAGTCTAACGGTGATTGGAGTAGGGATGGTGATTGCAGGAGTCATCCTTTTCCCGATGAGTGGACTCACGACCCTCCAACTGGAATATAGTGTTGATATTCTGGCTGCGTTAACAGGGAATTATCCTTATCGGAACGGTCATTTCTTATACGATGTTTCTAAAAGGGACGAAAGCTACATCGGTCCGGTGAAAAGTAGTTTGATTGCTGCGGTTGAACCCATTTCTGCCGTCTTCTTTGCCTTTCTCATTATGAATGAGCATTTTTATGCCATCGATTTTGTTGGAATGGCGATGATACTCGGAGCAGTGGTCTTGATTTCGGTACGAGACCTTCTCAAAGAACGACGCAAGAATGAAAAAGGAATTATAGACTAATGAATCTGTACGAACAAACACTTGTAGGAAGAACCTACAAGTGTTTTTTTATTACAGGGGATGAAAAAGCCATCTTAGAAGGACTTCCTATATAGGGAGGATGACTCTTTAAATGAGTGGTTTTTCACAATTTAACCCAGTATCTCTTTAAGAAAGAGCGAAGAAACTAAAAACCATATTGATAAAAAGTGCACAAACGAGTACACTGGAGGTGTAGAAAAAGTTCAAAAAGAAGGAGAAAAATCATGAAAAAAATTAGAAGGGAAAGTAGCACTCATCACTGGAGCAGCCGTTGGACTCGGAAAGGGAATCGCAACGGTCTATGCCAAATACGGCGCTAAGATGTGCCTTGTCGACTTATTACCAGAAGTTGAAGAAACGGCGAAGGAATTACGAGAAATCTACGGCGCCCAAATCGTCACTTATGTCGGAGACGTCTCCAATAAAGACCATATGAGAAAGAAGCAGCCAAGAAGGCAAAAGACGTCTTCGGAAAAAGTGAATGTGGCTTGTTGCAACGCTGGGGTTTGTCGCTTGGCACCGTTTGAGGAAATGAGTGACGAGATGCGTGACTTCCATATCGATGTGAATATCAAAGGCGTATGGAATACGTGTCAAGCCGTCATCCCTTATATGCTCGAAAAAGGCGGTGGTAGCATCGTCATTGCTTCATCTGTGACAGGGGATATCGTAGCCGATGCTGGGGAAGCAGCCTATGCCATGACAAAAGCAGCACTCGTGGGCTTAACCAAATGCTTGGCCGTTGAATACGCAGACCGCCATATTCGTGTAAACTGCTCACAACTGGGGGTATGCAAGAACGCCAATGGTTGAAAAAGATGGCCATTGAATCGAACCCGAGACAATCCAGAAAGTGCCATCCAAGACATCGCAGTAGGCGTGCCAATGAAACGCTTAGCAGATCCACTCGAAGTCGGAGAACTCTTCGCCTTCCTTGGAAGCGACGAAGCCAGCTACCTCACAGGAAGCCAAATCGTCATCGACGGCGGCAGCACCTACCAGAAACCATGAGCATAGGGGACGAATTAGGGGAGAGTGCAGAAGAAAAGTGAATAGAAATGAGGAATCCTTGCAGGGAGCTGCAAGGGTTCTTTTTCATCTTAACACCCCTCTTAATTATTACTTTACAAAGATAATATTATGAATGAATCTTATAATAAATAGAGTTTAAGGATTTGACAGTAAATTTTCTAAAAATATTAGGGATTAATTTGAGAAAAAACTTCATTATAATGTATACATTATAATGGTGTTAGGAGGATTGTATGGGAAGAAAATTTAGAGTTTCTAAGAAAAATGCTTCAAAGATTTGAGACGTTGACTTATGAAGAATCAGTAAAAACTGTATTCAGCATTAGCATTAATAGAAAAATATGGAGTGTCAGATTCTGTTCTAGAAATGTGGGGGAAAGGAAAGAATAATAGTGAGTATCTGTCAATACCTGACTCCAAGAACACTTAAGGAAGGTGAAGTAAATGGGAAAAATACCTGAAGTTATTAAACTCTCAATTACAATCGACTTATCCAGAGTTTGAAAATGATGTACTAAGAGAGTTTCTAAGAAGGATGCAGCACTAAAGATGATTGAATTAAAGATTGTCTTCTGGACTCACACAAATAGAATATGCGGATAAAACAGAGATCTTACAGGCTAGATTGTCGTTCCTAGAAAGTGGAGAGTCAAATCCTCGATTATAAACCTTAATCAAGCTAGATGAGAAGAATGGATGTCAGTTAGAAATTAAATTTAAAAAGATTAAGTACAGAAAGACTTCTACAAGGTAGGGGTCTTTCTTTTTGGTTTAATTCACCTTTAGAAAGAGAGGGTGGATATATGATTATTATAAAATGAAGCGATAGTTTTAGAGTTTGTTTATGATTGGATGAAAAATTGTACTTATTCCAGATTAGTTAGAACATAAAAGTCGGAGCTTTATAGATAGGGTGTACGTGTATAGGATATATAACCCTGATTTAACTAATACAAAGGGTAGTTCAGGGGATTAAGGAATGAAATTTACAAGAAAAACAATTATAAGATTTTTATAATTGTAAAGCAATACTGAAATGCTAAATATTTTGGTAGTGTGAAAAAGTTAATTTATTTATCTAAAAATTGATATGATCATGAAAATAAATATTTTGAGAAAAAAATTCCATTTTTTTAGGTGTAACTTTTGTAGAAATATAATACAAAACTTGTTCCAATACCATATTGATAACGGTTACTATAAATTGTACTATCAAATTAGAGGTTAACCTAAAATGAATAAACGAGGTGGTAGCTTGTTAAAAAGACTTGATTGATAAAACGGCTATTATAAAAAGATGATGAATCTGAAGATTGGGAATCAGCAATTAGAAAAAGCCTCAATTCCTTTGATAAAAATATTTCTTTCCAGATTATCCAGAAAATATTATAAAAGGGGCAAAATTGCATGGTCCATATTTTGTTGTAGCACCAGGAATAGCGATTCCCCATGCACGGCCAGAGGAAGGAGCTCTTGAAAAAGCTTTAGAATTTCAATTTTACCAGTTTCATTCCTTGATAGCCCTAATAATCCGGTGAAATATCTTTTTACTTTATCAATGACTTCGAGTCAAGGACATTTAGAAGCTTTGGCCCAACTAGTGGAAATTGTTGGAGAAAAAGAATTTTTGGATTGTTTGGATAAAGCAAAAATAGTGAAACAATTTATGAATTTATAACTGAATGGAGTAGAAAATAATGTATAATGCGCTTGTTTTGTTGTAGAGCTGGAATGGGTTCCAGTATGTTGTTAAAAATAAAAAGCAGATCAAGTTATTAGTGAAAAATAATCTTCCAATAGTTACGGAGCACGGAAATTTAGACTCACTTATTGGATTTTAAAGGAGACTTAATTATTACTATGGAAGATTTAACTGAAGAATTAAAAGATGTAGTTCCTTATGCAGTTGGCGTTTAGAAACATTATGAATAAAGTGGAAATTCTAGAAAAATTAAAAGAATTCTTAGCTTCTAAGGAGGGATAAAAAAATGATTGAAGCATTATTAGCGCAATCAAAGGAATACCGCATTGATTGTGGGGGATTATCTCGTTTGTAGGATTAGTTTTACAAAAAGACTACTGAACAGGTGATTTCAGGTACAGCTAAGACTATTATAGGTTTCATGATTTTTAATATTGGTTCAGCATCTATTGGATCAATTGTAAACAACTTTACTAAATTATTTAATAACGGTTTTGGAATTGATGGAGTTACTACCCAGGTAGAAGTTGCAACAGGTATGGCATTAAATACGTATGGTACAGAGGTTGCAATGGTAGTATTAGTTGGTTTTGTTGCTAACTTACTATTTGCTAAGTTTACACCATTCAAGGCTATCTTCTTGACTGGACAACATTTCTTATATTTTTGCATGTGTTCTTGCCTTAGTATTTATTGCTCATGGATTTAATAGTTTTTGGACGATTTTATTTGGTGGTATTGTATTAGGGTCTTTGTGGGAGGGCTGCACTACCAACAATTGCTCAGCCATTCATGAGAAAAAAATTACAGGTGACGATTCTATCGCAATGGGACATTTCAATACAATCGGATATGCGTTAGCTGGATGTATCGGTAAATTATTTGCGAAATCTAAAAGAAAATGATGAAGCAAAAGAAATTAAATTACCAAAAATTCTTCTCATTATTTAGAGATTTTGTTTTCTCAATTGCATTATTTATGGTTGTATTATTCTATATTGCAGTATTCGCAAATGTATTTACAGGACAACTTGAATTTGTTACTAAAATGAGCGGAAATGATGTATGGTTTATCTATCCATTATTACAAGGATTACAGTTTGCTGCTGCTATGAGCGTTTTGATTTATGGTGTTCGCCAATTTATCGCAGAAATTACTGCTGCATTTGTAGCAATCTCTGAAAAATATATTCCTGATTCAAAACCAGCAGTGGATTGTCCTGCAATTTTCCCTTATGCACCTACAGCTGTAGTTATTGGTTTTGTAGGATCTTTTCTAGGTGGATTATTCGCAATGTTTTTGATGGTACTTTTCAAGAGCCCAGTGATTATGATTCCAGCTGCAGGTATCTGTTTTCTTCTCAGGGGAACATCTGGTGTGTTTGGTAATGCTTATGGAGGATGGAAAGGTGCTTTAGCTGGTTCTTTCGTTGTTGGTATAGCATTAGTAGCACTTCCTTTAGTTTTATATCCAATGTTCTCTACGTTAGGAATAAGTGGGGCATCATTCCCTAATGTTGATTACAATATAGTGGGGGTAATTATCGATTGGATCTTAGGATTATTTAGATAAGTAGTGAATGAGCAAGATGGGTTAAACTATCTTGCTTATTCTTAAATATAGGAGAAGAATTATGGAAAATACTAAAGAAAAAAACAAGAGATTATTTAAATAATCTATCTGAAGAATTAAGGAAAAGTATTAGTTCTCTGTCGATAGAGGAAGTAGAAAAAGGTTGCTAATAGTATTATTGAAAGTGAAAAATGGAGGACGAGTGCACGTAACAGGAGTAGGAAAACCAAGTTATGTTGCACGTTATATTGCTTCTTTGTTTTCATCTATTGGAACACCTTCGTATTTTTTAGATGCAACAGAAACAATTCATGGAAGCGCAGGACAAGTTGCACGTGGAGACGTAGTTATTGCCATTTCTAATAGTGGAAAAACAACAGAATTATTAAAATCAGTCAAAGTACTTAATAAAAAATGGTGCTATTGTTGTTGCAGTAACTTCAAACAGTGAATCGGAATTAAGCCGATTGTCTAAGTATACATTAGTAGCGAAAGTGGACAAGGAGGGGATGATTTAGGATTACCTCCTAGAGCCTCTTACTTGAGTGAAATTATTGTTTTACAATTGTTAAGTGTATATCTTCAGTACTGTAAAGAATTGTCTTTAGGAACGTATTCGCAATGGCATCCAGGTGGTAACATCGGAAGTATTTTAGAAAATGAGGAGAAATAATATGTTAACTGGTGTAATAACTGCGATGTTAACTCCTTTTGATGAGAATGAGAATATCGATTATGAATCAACAAAAAATTAATAGATTTACTAATTAAAAAGGAATAAATGGATTATTTATTCTTGGTACTAATGAGTGAATTTACAAGTCTAAAGTATTCCGAAAAAATTAAATTTGCAAAGTTTGTTTCGAAATATGTTTCGAATCGAGTACCAATTATTATTGGGGCAGGAGAGTGTAGTACAAAATCGACCATTGAAATGATTAATGATTTAAAAAATTTGGAACCATATGCGTTTTCGGTGATAACACCATATTTTCATAAGTTATCAAACGCTGAATTGTTGAACCATTATTTGAAAGTATCAGAAAGTGTAAATCAAAAATATCCTTCTTTATAACATACCAGGTTTGACTGGCAATACGATTACTAGTGAGATTTACGAAAAACTTTTGGAGAAAGACAATGTTATAGGGATTAAAGACAGTAGCGGTTCTATTGATTTACTTTCATCATACTGCAAAAATCACTCCAAAAGATAAAGCGGTTTATGTAGGGTCGGATTCATTATTCTTAAAGTCTCTCGAGCTAGGTGCAGTTGGAGGAGTTTCTGGACTCAGTAATGTCATTGCAGAAGATTTTGTAAATTTATATGAACTATTTTTGCTTAAGGATTTTAATAAAGCAAAACTTTATCAAGAAAGAGTTAATGATTTTAGATTAAAAATGAAAGTTGGGACGGCACCTTCCATGTTAAAATATACACTTTCAAAAAGATAATGTTATAGAAAAAAATATACACGCTTTCCAATTCAACCATTTATGGAGGAAGAAAAATGAAAAAATGGGAAATAGTAAAAGGAATATTTGATTCAGGAGTTATGACCATAATTCGTACTGAAAGTACGGAACGTGCTGAGGAAATTGTTGAAGCTGGACTAACCGCTGGTATTAATGTACTTGAATTTAGTTTTTAATAGTAAAGAAGCACCAAATATCATAAATCATATTCATAATAAGTATGGTGATAAGGTTTTTAGTTGGAGCAGGTACAATTTTAGATGAATTTGATGCAAAACTTGCAATTAGATCAGGGAGCGCAATTTATTATCGCTCCAAATTTCAAGGAAGAAGTTGCCAAAAATATGTAATAGAGAACAAATTCCGTATTGTCCAGGCTGTACGACCATTTCGGAAGTAATAACAGCAGCGGAGTATGGGGCATCATTTATAAAAACTTTTCCCAGCTTCTAATTTCTGGGGACCCGAAGCGGTTAAAGTAATAAATACACCTTTACCGCAATTACCTATTCTTGCTTCAGGTGGAGTCTCATTTGAAAAATATTCTAGAATGGAAAAATTCGGTGTAGCTTGTTGTGGCATAGGTTCATTGTTAACAAAAAGGTACTTCAAAAGAAATTCAAGAGAATGCTAAAGAAATTGCTAGATTATTAAAAATCAACGTAAGGAGGATATGTAAATCAATGGATTTCGAGTTAAAGCAGATAATTGAGTTTTTGGGTGAACAAAATGTTACTTCAGTACAAGAAATTCAGAAAAAGGTTAAAATATACAAGAAGACAAATAGAATATAGAGTAGAGAAGATTAATGATAAGATTGCTGAATCTAATAGTACTGAAAAGAATCTTATTGGATACTAAAGGAAATTTATTTATTAGTTCAAACTGTAAAAATAATTAGAGAACTGCTTCTAAACAAATCTCTTGATTTAAACTATAGCCAGGAAGAAAAGACAGGCATATATCTACATCAGTATTTTTGGAAGAAATTCTGTGATTGGAATGGCTGACTTAATGATCAATTTGAATATTAGCAAGTCAACATTAATTAATGATTTAAAAGAATTAAAAAAAGTTCTTTATTTAAATAAAATTGAAATTAAAAAAATACTAAGAATAAAGGATACTTTTTAGTCGGGTCAGAGGAAGATAAAAGATATCAGTTTCTTTTTGTTTTTAAATCAAATTTTCTTAAGTTCAAAAAAACAGATTTTTATTGGAAAAGATACTAGATGATTATAAATTAGCAGTAATCGAACGAGATAATTTAATAGAAAAACTGCAAAAAAATTTAATATTCGTTTTGTATCTAATCGCACTAATCGATTCTATTTTGTGCTTAATTTAATATTAAATCGTATGAATAAAACAAACTAAAGAATTTTTATCTGAAAAATTAATACAATATACTGAGGAATTAAACGAGTATAAATTAGCAGTCGAACTAACTAAAAGATTATTCAGTTAGTCGATCTGACTTAGCTTATCTTAGTGCCTGGTTATTATCAATATCTGTTGCAACTTTTTCTGAAAATACTAGTGATCGAATTTTGATTTATAGTATGGTAAATACATTTATTAATAGATTCTTGGTGTTAAGTGGTCTGGACGGAATATCTACAGCGGGCTTGTTTGAAAAAAAGTATATGCTCATTTCAGATCCGCATTTTACAGAGTTATTTTTAATATTCCAATTGGTAATCCATACTTAGATAGAATAAAACAAGAATATCCAGATCTACTGGTATTCGTTGAACAAAGCATTAAAAGCCCATTGAGAATCATTTAAACATTCATTTTAATAGTGATGAGATTGCTTATTTAGCTATTCATTTTGCAGGGATATATACTGAAGAAAATGTTGTAGCTTCAACATATAAAGCTATAGTGATATGTGATAATGGAGTTGGTATTTCCACTATAATGTATAATGAACTAGTTAGATTATTTGATAACATTGAATTCTATCCACCTATGTCGTTCGCTGAATTTCAAATTTTTAATGCTCCATTTGATCTAATCTTTACAAATAAGATAAGCTCAGATTTTTTTCTGAGTGCACAGTTCCAGTATATAGAATTAATCCAATTATGAATGAAATAGAGAAATTACAGCTTAAAACGAAAGTAAAGCATCAATTGAATCCAGATAAAGATGTTTTAACTAGGGTAGATTTGTTGTTGTCTATTACAAAAAAGTATTCACATGTTGAAAACGAAATGTTATTAAAAAAGGCATTACTGGAATACTGTATGGATGATATTTCTCAAGTGAAATTTGAGAGTTCTATGAGTGAGATTCATTTAAAAGATATGATTTCTCAAAAATGATTCGAGTAAAAAGAAAAATGCAGAAAACTGGCAGGAAGCTGTCTCGAAAAGCAGCTCAATTATTGGTAGAAGAAAAAGTGGTGGAACCTAGCTATTTTATGAAACTCTTAGTAGCAGATAATATTACTAGATTTGTTATAATGCCAGGTGTTGCATTGCCACACGCTACGCCCGAAACTGATGTGAATAAATACGGTATTAGTATTGTTACTTTAAGTAATCCTATTTCTTTTGGAGAAAAACAAAGAACCTGTTTCTATAATTTTTATGTTTGGCTGCTAAAGAAGGTAGGAAACATATTACAGCAATGAAAGAATTAGTTGAATTACTACAAAAAACTAACTTTGTAGAAAGAATAAGCGAACTAAATTCACCTGAACAAGTATATAATTATTTACTTGATAGTATAGAAAATAGAGAATGAGAAATTTTTAAGTCAAAAGAAAAAGAGTAACTAATGGCTACTCAACCTAGTTGAATTTTACTTCATACAGAAATATACTTTTTCGAAAGATATATTGAACAGCTCACTACATAGTAGTGGGCTGTTTTTAGTCTAATTAAAAATCCCCGGATTGTCCGGGGGCCAAAAAGCTTTAGCGGAGTGATAATGAAAAAAACAAGCCTCCTTAGTTATAATTCGTATGTGGTCTGCAAACTACATCAGAAAGAACTAAGGAGGTTTTGTCATAGGATATACCGATGACTTACACAGTTTATCACATACGAAATGGAACTGTAAGTACCATATCGTTTTCGTACGAAAAATATAGAAGAAAGGCGTTCTATGAGTCAAGGAGGCTTGATGTCGGCAGAATGTTACGGCAGTTATGCGAATGGAAACATGTAAATATAATCGAAGAAGAAGTCTGCGTGGATCATCTGCACATGTTAATAGAAATACCACCAAAAATGAGTGTTTCTGCTTTTGTCGGATATTTAAAAGGGAAAAAGCAGCCAAATGATATTTGAAAGATGGGCGAATGCAAGATTTAAGTATCGAAATAGATCATTTTGGTGTAGAGGTTTTTATGTAGATTCGGTTGGAAAAGAATTCGAAAAGCCATTGGAGAGTATATACGGAATCAACTAAAAAGAAGATCATATAGCAGAACAATTGGAATTAGAATTGGAAGATCCGTTTACAGGAAAACGTAAATAGGTGCTCGACGCAGGCCACACGAGCGCCTTGAGGCGTCACTCTGAGATCAGGGCTATGCCCGAAACTGAAAAACCACCGGCTTAGCCGGTGGATATTTATTTAACTTCTTTCCATGGATAGATTTTAGGTCCAAAAAGCTTAAGCGGAGTGATAATGAAAAATTAGGGTTCCATAGTTAATATTCTATTCGTTCTATAAAACGATATGGAAAAGTTAGGGAAGTTTTGTCATGGAAGTTAGCGATAACTAAGCCGGTGGGTACTTGTTCTGATAAAGTTAGGAAATCATGGGAAGAAATTCCAACAGAAGACAGTCGTGTCTAAGGATAATGATAGGACCTTATTAGTCTCTCATATGGTAATAGAAGGTGAGTTCGGTAATGGTGAAGAACGTGTTAAACGATTAACAGAAGCTGAATATGATGCTACAGAAGTACAAAAATGAAGTAAACCGTATTTTGGCTGAAGAAAGTGGAGAGAGTAATGAAGTTACTAATAATGAAACCATGCAATAAAATTACAAATATGGAGAAAATCTATTTTGTAGAAGTAAAGAAAGTGACTCATATAGAGACCTTGATATTGATTCCATTGCGGCCGAAGTTATCCAAGGAGACTGGGGGTAATGGAGAAGAAAAGAAAAGAACGCCTAGAGCAAAGCAGGATATGATTACGATGCAGTGCAAGCGAGGGTAAACGAGATGTTGGAATGAGTTAAATTTGGATAAGGAAGTTGAATTATCAGTTTCCTTATCCTTTTTATTAGTCTTTTGGCGGATATCTCATAAAAGAATAAAAAAATAATATAAAAATATATAAAAATAGGATTGACAAAAAGCGTTTTCAGTGCTAAAATAAAATTGAAATACCGCATAGCGGAAAAAGAAACTATCAGTATTTCAAGTAAATGCGCATATACAAGAAAAATAAATTCCAAGGAGTGGTAAAATGAAATTTACTGTTGTTAAAAAGGGATTGTATTATGATTCAGTAAAGTTGATGCTTGTAACTAATAAGTTATTAGAAATAGACTCCATAGAAAATATTGCTGTAGTAATGGGGACGGATTTAAATAAAGAAACATTGATCAGAAACCATTTATACAGTGAAGAAGCAGAGAAAGCCACAAAGAATGATTTGATTATTGCTATGGATACTGATTCTTTAGAAAGTTTTGAAAGCGCATTAAAAATTATTGATAGTGAATTAAATTCACGTTCTAATGACAATTCTGAAGAAGAGGTATATTTGTCTTTAAACTCAGCCATTAAAGATTATCATCAGTCAAACTTCTGTATTATATCAGTTCCAGGAGAATATGCAGCTGAGGAAACTGAAAATGCATTAGACAAGAATCTAAATGTAATGCTATTTAGTGATAGTGTTTCGGTGGAAGATGAAATTCGGTTGAAGAAATATGCAGTTTCTAAGAACTTATTATTGATGGGGCCGGATTGTGGCACAGCACATATTAACGGGGTTCCTTTGCTTCTCAAATCATTTACGAAAAGGAGCGATTGGATTAGTCGCTGCTTCCGGAACAGGTTGTCAGGAAGTGATGACGATTGTTGACAAATTGGGCGGTGGTATCTCTAATGCCATCGGGACTGGAGGAAGAGATCTTTCTGAAAAAGTTGGAGGGATTATGACAAAAATTTGCTTTGCAACTTTTTAGAAAGAGATTCAGATACCAAGGTGATTGGATTAATTTCTAAACCACCTTCTGAAAAAGGTAAAACTTGAATTGATGACTTTTTATAGAAGATAACCTTACTAAGCCAGTAATTATCCATTTTGTTGGAAATGATGAATGCATAGAAAAACAAACAAATAGAATTGGCAACTTCTTTTGAAGAAGAGGCTCATTTACTCGTAAGAAAAAGCCTATCCTTCACTTGTTAATAAGAGCCTTCATTCAGAAAGAAAGGACATCCAAAAATTACTCCATTATGACATTGTTGGTTTATTTACAGGTGGAACTTTAGCTTATGAAACCTTATATAAGCTAAAGGACAAGATTGAAGATTTACAATCTAATTTAAAGAAGGATTTTCACTATGAGTCTTTAAATTTAGATTCGGGGAATATCGTTTTTGGACCTAGGAGATGACTTTTATACAAGAGGACGAGCACATCCAATGATTGATCCAACATTAAGAAACGAAATGTTCCAATCAGTGATTGGTAAAGATAATAAACTAATTTTACTTGATTTTGTATTGGGTTATGGATCTAATCGAGAACCACATAAAAATCAAAAGAATTATTAGCGACTAAATCAAGTAATTCAGTTGTATTAGCAACTATTTGTGGAACATATAACGATCCTCAAAATTACAAAAAATTAGAACAGATTTAGAAAAATCTTGGTGTGCTTGTTTTTTTGGTAGTAACGCATCTATGGTGGACTATGTACTTGCAAGTATTGAATAGGAGGAAATAGAATGAGTGATATTTTCGATGATAAACCAAAAATTATCAACATCGGACTTGAGATTTTTTATGAAGATTTAAAAGAACTATCTGTTGATGTTGTTCAAGTTGAGTGGAAGGCTCCAATTCGCTCAGAAAAAGCTAAACAATTATTAAAAACAATTACTCACTAAGGAGGATTAAGTAATGAATCGAACAGAAGCAAATGAAAAAGTATTAGAAATTATCAGTAATTCCGAAGTAGAAATTGTAGGGATGGACTTAGCCAAAAATGTCATTCCAGGAATGAAGGAAAAACTTAGTATTACATGCAGGCCCTCCAATTACATGGGAGAGAATGTGTGGTCCAATGAAAGGAGCAGTAATTGGAGCACTAATATATGAGGGAAAAAGCAAAAACTGAAGAAGAGGCTATTCGATTGATTGAAAAATGGGAAATTGAATTTTCTCTAACCATGATCACCAAACAGTAGGGCCAATGGCAGGGATTATTACTTCAAATTATCCAGTGTTCATCATTCAAAATAAAAACATATGGAAATTTTACGTTCTCTAATATTAATGAGGGTGCCGGGAAGGCTCTAAGATTTGGGGGCTTATAATAACGATGTCATTTCAAGATTACATTGGATTCGAGAAAAGATGTTTCCAATTTTAAAAGAAGCTATTGAAAAATCTGGCGGGATTAATATTAAGTCTATCGTAACTCAGGCACTTCAAATGGGGATGATAACCATAATCGTAATAAAGCTTCAACAGCTTTGTTACTAAGTGAATTATCAAAATACTTGGTGCAATCTAGTTATGAAAAAGAAGAAGTTGCAAAAGTATGTATGCATCTTGAAAGAATTGATATGTTCAATGTGAACTTAGTAATGGCTACTATGAAATCTATTTCTGATGCAATTATGAATCAAGATGTTAAAGGAAGTACGATTGTTGCGGTAATGGCTAGAAATGGGACTGATTTCGGAATTAAGTTAAGTGGTGTGAAAGATAAATGGTTTGTTGCACCAGCTAATATTCCAGAGGGATTATATTTCCCAGGATATAGTGAAAAAGATGCTGCAGGAGATATTGGAGATAGCTGTATTACAGAAACATTTGGCTTGGGTGGTTTTTCATTAGCAGCAGCTCCAGCAATTGTGCAGTTTATTGGTGGAACATATTCAGATGGAGTAAGGATTACCAAAGAGATGTAGGAAATTACATGTTCAGAAAGTAGTTTCCTAAAAAAATTCCTAATCTAAATTTTAGAGGAGTTCCAACAGGTATTGATATTGTGAAAGTTCTTAAGACTGGAGTGACTCCAACGATTACTACAGGTATTGCTCATAAAGATCCAGGAATTGGACAAGTTGGAGCAGGGCTTGTTAAAGCACCGATGGAATGTTTTGAGAAAGCTGCTGAATATTTAATTTCCCAAGATTAAAGGAGAACAATTATGGAAGCTTTAAAAAATTATAAACTTCATATTATGACACTCGCTATTGTAATTATTAGTGAGTTGATAGGAATACGAAAAATAGGGATTCTTGTTTTGATGCCAATTTTATATGCAACGATTATGGGGGTATCTTAAGTTGGCGAAATTTAAAAAAATATTAAGTGACAAAGACATGGATCATGCTAGTTCTATTTTTTTCCAATTGCTCTAGCTATTCTATTAGTAAAAAGTTGGTTTAGGTGTGGGACCTCAATTACAAGCAATACTTGCTGCAAAAGGGACTGTGTTACTTCAAGCAGCTGCTCATTTTAAGTGGTACATTCCTTCTTGGATTACCAGTAGCTATGTTACTTGGCTTGAGACGTGAATCAGTAGGAGCTACTTACTCTTTAGGGAGGGAAGCTCAAGTAGCTATTATCGCTGAAAAATATGGTCTGAACTCTGAAGAAGGACATGGAGTTATGGGAGTATTTATAGTTGGGACTGTTCTAGGAGCTCTTTGGACAAGTATTTTTACTTCTGTAATTGTTAATTTAAACCTATTTAATCCTTTAGCTTTAGGTTTAGCTGCTGGAAATAGTAGTTTAAGTATGTCTACTGCTGCTTTAGAAGTAATTTCTTCTCATTATACAGATTCGACACTTATAGAGAAAGTTACGGGATATATGAATACTTCTAATTTACTAGTTAATATACTTGCCGTCTATGTCAATATGTTAATTACTCTTCCAGTAACTTCCTGGTTATACGAAAAGTTAAATAAATTTAGAAAGGTTAAATAGGTGAATGTTATGACAACTACAGATACTTATAAAACTTTTGAATCTAAGAAATTTCTAAATGGTCTTGGAATTATTTTCTTAGCAGCAGTATTAACCGCAATTGGTAATATGATACAAACGAATGTAAAACAAGGTCTACAACCATTAAGTTTCTGGCAATCATTTGAAGGTTGTATGGTTTTATTTGGAGTAGCAACGATTGGATACTTCATTGCGAACTTGCCTTATTGTAAAAAATTATCTCCTGTTCTTTGGTTAGGTATTATTGGGGTAATTATGTCTTCACCAATTTTTTTCCAGGAAATGAATGGATTGTTGAAAAAACAAAGATTATTCAATTTGCAGCACTAGGAACTCCAACACTAGCGTATGCGGGATTAGCGTTAGGAAAAGATATTCCAATCCTCAAGAAACTTTCTTGGAAAATAGTAATAGTTAGTTTTGCAGTTTTCTTTGGAACGTTCATTTTCTCAGCGATTGTTTCTCAAATTTCATTATTCTTTGAAGGTGTTATCAATAAAAGATTTGTAACTCAAAATTTAAAAGTAAGCGGAAACCGTTGTTTCCGTTTACTTTAACTAGAAAAACATAAAGAAGGGATTACAATGGAAAAAAACTGAAAAAAACAAGGTTTATTAAAAAGAATTCTAGAATGGATTGAAAGAAAAGGGAATAGAATACCACAACCGACAACATTATTTGTAATTCTTGCAATCGTCATTGTACTTTCATCAGAACTTCTCTTCAGACTTGGAGTTAGTGTTCAAATTAATGTATTTGACTCCAAGTTAAATGAACTTGTATTAAAAAGAAGTAGCTGTTAAATCACTTTTAAGTCCAGATGGAGTTCGATTCATGTTTGAAAAAAAGCCGTAACGAATTTTTACAAATTTTGCTCCGGTAGGAATCGTTCTAGTGACTTTATTTGGGATTGCGGCTGCTGACGGTACCGGTCTCTTAAATGCTTTAGTGAAGAAAAAATACTATTGAACACTTCTGAAAAAAATTTTTTTGATTCCTGTAATCATTTTTATGGGGGTTATGTCAAATATTGCAAGTGATGCTGGTTACATTTTAGTACTTCCTCTTGCGGGAATTATATACAAATCGCTTGGGAAAAAAATCCACTTATTGGAATAATGGCTGGATTTTTGGGGTTTCTGCCGGGTTTAGTGCTAATTTACTGATTGGCTCTATTGATCCTTTGTTAGGAAATCTCTCATCAGGTGGTGCTCACGTTTTAGATCCTACTTATAATGTAAGCCCGATGGCAAATTACTATTTTATGTTTATTTCTACCTTTGTATTAGTTTTTTTGTGGGGACGATTGTAAACAAAAAGAATTGTGGAACCTAAATTATCTGCAGAATTATACAAGTGATAAAGAAGATCATATCTCTGAAGTTACTAAACTAGAGTCTAGAGGCTTAAAATTTGCTCTGATCGGCTTTGTATTATTCTTAATGTTCATAGGAGCCTTTTGCTTCCAGAAAATGGTATTTTAAGGAATCAAGAAACAGGTTCTATATTGGAAAAATTCTCCATTTATTAATTCAATTGTGATTATTATCGCTTTACTATTTTTCGTAGTTGGTGTGTTTTATGGAATCGGGGCCAAGACAGTAAAAAGTGATAGAGATTTACTTGAAAAAATGATTCCAACTGTTAATACGATGGGAGATTATCTGATTCTAACATTTGTTGCGGCTCAGTTTATTTCGTATTTTGCTTATACTAATTTAGGAACTATTTTTGCAGTAAATGGGGCAGATTTGTTAAAAGCTACTGGTCTAACCGGAATCCCACTTCTTGTACTATTCGTTTTGTTTTCAGCATTCTTCAACCTTTTTATAGGTTCTGCTGTCACAAAATGGAGTATTATGGCATCAGTTTTTGTACCAATGTTTATGCTTATAGGAGTTAAACCGGAGTTGACACAGCTTGCTTATAGGATTGGAGATTCTTCTACAAATATTATTTCTCCATTAATGCCATTTTTCGGTATTGTCTTAAGTATTATCCATAAGTACGAAAAAAAGAAGCAGGGATGGGGACAGTTATCTCTATTATGATTCCTTATTCTTTAGCTGCATTATTGGTTTGGACATTAGTTATGGTAGTCTGGTTGATGTTAGGAGTGCCAATTGGATTATGATGAAATATAAAGCGTTAGAAATAGATGAAAGTATTGGAAAAGAAGTTTTTCAATACTTTTCTTCTAGAAGCGTATGAAACAAGTTTGTTAATCAAATCTAATGAATTTTTATTATCCATAATTTCTCAAAGGAGAGATCTTCTTCCTAAATCAGTAAGAGTTTTCGAATGAAGTATTTCAAAAATTTAAGGAAAGCATTATCTTATGAAAAATCCTATGGATCTAAAATTATGTTCGAAAGAAAAAGTTGCTTTGTCGATTAAAGGGTTATCTAAAGATTTAAGAAAAGCAATGGAAGAATCTAGAAAAAGTAGTAGGATTTTTATAAAAAAATGAACAAGAGGATTATTACAAAACTCTTGAAAAAGAAAGTATGGGACTTTATAACCGAAGTAAAAATCTGGGAAAGTAGTGAATTCCTATTTAGGATATGGAATAGGGGCAACTCCGTCTATGGATGATATCATTTTTTTGGTGGAATGATTATGTTATATATTTCAGGACAACAAAAATGTCTACTCCATAATTGAGAAATATGTAAAAAGAAAATATGGATAAAACAACACAAACAAGTATTTATCAATTTACTAATTTTTTTGAAGAAAAAAATTAATTCCTAAAAAGTATTTAAGGAATTGATAAAAAAACAAACATTTCAATCAACGTTAAAATGTCTCAAACACGGACATACTTCAGGATTAGATGTACTTTTACGGAATGATAATTTTTCATGAGAATTTTTGTGATTTAGGAGTGGTAAAATGAAGAAGAGAATTGTAATTGCTTTGGGTGGGAACGCAATATTAGACAAAGATGCCAGTGAAATTGGACAAATTGAGACTATCAGAGATACTATAAAGTCAGTAATGTCATTAGATCCTACTCAAAAATGAGATCGTGATTACTCATGGGAATGGACCTCAGGTTGGGAATTTATTATTACAACAAATTTTTGGAAGTAGTGAAAATAATCCGCCGTTATCTCTCAATACTTGCGTTTCAATGACACAAGGTTCAATAGGAAATTGGCTTCAAAATGAAATTACAAATGAAATGAATAGAGAAAATTTAGCTCCAAAAGTTGTTGTTATTCCTACTAGAGTTCTTGTGTCCAGTGATGACAAGGCCTTCATTAATCCAGAAAAACCAATAGGACCATTTTTACAAAGAAATGAGTTCTGATCATAAAGAGAATCATCAATACAAGTTTTTTTGAAGATCGTGGTTGGAGACGGGTAGTTGCTTCTCCTGAACCATTAGAAATACTAGAAATTGATGCAATAGAGAAAATGATAGAAAAACGGATATATCGTAATTTGCGGGGGTGGTGGAGGATCTGCTTTATGTAAGAGATAGCCATCAAAAAGCCCTTATCCCAAAAGATTGTGTGATTGATAAAGACTTAGTGGCTGAAAAAAATTGCTTCAAACTTAAAAGCAGATATGCTAATCATTCTAACAGGAGTAAATAATGTATATCTAAATTATAAGGAGAGTAATGAAACAATCTTAAAAGAAAGTATCCGTAAAAAGAATTAAGAGAGTACATTGAATCAGGGATGTTTGAATCAGGAACAATTTTACCAAAAAGTGAAAGCGGCCGTTAATTTTATTACTAATAATCCATCAAGCCAAGTGGTGATTACTTCTCTTGAAAAAGTTAGAGAAATTTCTAAGCATGAGGTTGGTACAATCGTTGTTTCAGAGCTATAATGAGTAATATAAAAAATGGGGAATGGGAGAAAATGACAAAAAGAAAAAAATAGAAAGTGTTCGTTCTTTAGAGAGAGGTTTTAAAATTTTAGAGTGTTTCACTGAACACGTAACTCTTTCATTAACAGAAATTGCTCTTTATACGGGTTTATCAGTTACTACCTGTAATAGGCTAGTAAAAACACTTGTGGAGATGAAAATATTTAGAAAAATTTTTCAAAAAAATATACTCTCGGGCCAAAAAATTAATACCTTCTTGGAATCTGTGAATAGAAAAAATGATATCGTTGAGATTGCGAATGAGTCGTTAATTAGGTTAAAGAATAAGTTTAATGAAACTGCTAGTATGTATTTGGAACAAAATTCTAATAGGGTCTGTGTAGCAAAAGTAGAAAGTTCTCATGCTTTAAGAAGGACTGTAAAATTAGGAGAGGTTCTTCCGTTGAATAGGGGAGCGGTAGGTGAAGTCTTTTTAGCTTTTATGTCAATAGACAAGAAAGTGAATTTAGTTAATAAGAATATTATTTATACAGATAGTTTTCTAGATAAAATTCGCAAACAAAATTATTCTATTAATGACGGGCTACAAGAGCCAGGAGTGTATGCAATTGTTGCTCCTGTTCTAGATCCTTCAAATAACATTTTGAGTGTTATATCTGTTTCAGGACCTAGTGACCGTATTAAAAAGTACGAATCGGAACTGATTATCGAAATAAAAAAGAGGCAGAAATCTTAAGCAAAGAAATTGTTAAATATAATAAAAAGGAATTGAATATTTTGATTCAATTCCTTTTATGTAGTCAAATAAACAAATATATTGTCTACTGTTTGATATAAAAGAAATCCCGCTAGTTT
>BNJT01000409.1_pt1 | contig 32734 bp, 46 predicted proteins | sample 8540491 | NCBI WGS metagenome assembly BNJT01 (sample SAMD00202455, study PRJDB9452) | human saliva metagenome | host: Homo sapiens | reverse complement strand
CTATAGATGTTAACTTAAAGTTTCTTCCTTGAATTTGTTGTAAGAAAGGAGCTATTACATCATCTTTTACAAACCATTCTTTTCTTATTTGTAAGTTCTGAATATTCAGTTCCCACTATTAATTGACTGTTTATAGGAGGTGTTGCTCCATTGATATCAATTGGTTTAGTTCTTCCCAATGTATCTATATAGAATCCAACATCAGACATTCCTAAGTTTGAAGTTGCGTTTCCTATAATTTTTTCAATTTTTTCTACTTCACTATCAGAAACAGGTACTCCATTTCTAGTAAATATAGGTTTTCCATTTTGGATAGTTATACTTACTCCTTCATATGACTTATCTGTTCCAGCTGCTGCTACTAATTCTTGTCCAGTTGCATCAGATTTTAATTTTGAGTTAACTATAGCTTCTAAAGCTGCAAGATCTGCTGCACTTATATCTTTATAGCTAACACCATAAGTTCCTCTACCTCTTACATTTATTCTAAAGTTTCCATAGTTTTTAATAACTGCTGGTTGAGTTGGACTCTTACCTCTGATTACAACTCCATAACTTTCATTAGCATCTATATCGATGTTACCATAGTTTTCTAAAGTTGAACCATTCATTACAGCAACTCCAACAAGTCCTGAAACATTATCGTCAACTTTTATAGTTCCACCAACATCTTTTCCAGCATAGGCATCTGCAGTTCTTATATCTCCTTTATTTACAAATGTAGCACCTTCATCAACATATACTCCTATCATACTTTGTATTTTATTAGTAGCTGTTGCTCTACTTCCATCTAAGAATATTGTACCATTATTTTCAACTGTAGTTCCTACACCTTTTCCATACATACCTATAGACTTGTCACCATATATTCTTATTTCATTATTATTTATGATATGACCACCATTATCTGCAGCCATTCCTATTCCATAAATAATTTTTGAAACATCCGTATATGTTTTTCCAGTTGCTGGATCTATAGAGTCAGTATCTCCTACTAGGATTCTTCCATTATTTGTTGCTTTTCCTCCTGGTGCATATATTCCTATACTTCCTAGAGAGTTAGAGAAATCTATAGTTGCATTGTTTGTTAGATCTCCTCTGTTAGTTCCATTTCCTTTAATATAGAAACCAATTAAACGTTTAGAGTTAGAAGAAATATCTCTTCCATTTGTAAGACTAGCTTGTCCATTAGAATATAGGAATACACTGTCATCTCCTAGGCTAACTGTTCCTGCACCTGTACTTGTATATTGGTTTGTAGTTGCAGGAGTTTCATTTTCAAGGATAAATCCAAATGATTTAGCCCCAACTGTTATTTTAGAAGCACTGTCAGTTATATTAGCTCCATTTAATCCATAAAGTCCAACAGGTTCACTGTTTTTAGTTGTACTTGTATGAGCAGCTACATCAATTTCTCCTTTTAGAAGAGCTGTTCCAGATTCTTTATAGATTCCTATTGCTTCATCTTTTACATTAATCTTAGCTGGAGTATCTACTTCAACACCAGAATTTGTTGCTGAGAAGATACCAATAGATTTTGTTCCAACATCTATTGTACCAGAGTTATGTTTTATAGTTGATGTTCCATCTTTAGTGTAGATTCCAACTGTTTTTTCTGCTGGAACAGAAGATGTTGTATCAGCTACATCTATGTCAGCTGTATTTACAAATGTTTGACTTCCTTTTAGGAATACTCCTAAAGTCTTTTTACCAGCTATAGTTAATTTTCCGTTATTAGTAACAGTTTTAGCATTACTTGCATCTGAGTATATTCCTATTGAACTATCTCCACTTAAAGTAATTTTACTATTATTAGTTAAATCAGATTCTAATGCTAATAATCCTTTAGCACCTTCTTTTGTACTTTCTATATCAGTTACATTTGAAGTGAAAGTAGCATCCTTCATGAAAATACCGTTAGAGTTTTCTCCTACTGTTATCTTTTTAACTCCATTTAATGTAGATGTACCTTCAACATATACTCCTGCAAATGAATTGCTTGTTGCAGCTTTATCAGGAACAGTTATGTCTATATCAGTTCCTGCTCCATTCATATTTGCTGTACTGTTTTTCAAGAATAATATAGTATTTTGATGAGCAGTTAAATCTCCATAATGAGAAGTAAAAGTACTGTTTTCAAAGTATCCTAAAATACCTTTATTACTATAGTTAACTGTACCTTTTGCTTCTACAGTACTATTTTTTCCATATAGAGCTATACCTTTTTCTCCTACTGTAATATCAGGGGTTCCAGTATCTCCTTGTGTTAAATTAGTATTTTCTGCATAGATACCAACTGCTGGTGCACCAGCTAAAGTATCACCTACTGTAATATTTCCATCATTTGTTACAGTATTTCTAAGTGTATCAGATTGTCCTCTAGTATAAATTCCAACTGAACCATTACCTAAAGTAATATTTGAATTATTAGTCATAGTTAATGATTTAAAGTTAGTATTTTTATTATTATATGCATTAGCTTCTGCTATTTCTGCTGGAGTTCCTGTAGTAGGAACATCAACTACCCCATTTATTGCATAGATACCAACATTATTAGTTTCTCCTGCAACAGACTGAATTGTTCCTCCTGCTGCAGTATTTAATTTTTCAGCATTTACTAAATACATTCCTGTTGAACCTTTTTTTAGACTTATACTAGAAGTTGCTGTTGTATCTATTTCTAATTTATTAGGATATTTAGTACCTCCAGCATCTTCAAATTTAGGACTGTCATCTCTATATACTCCATAAATTCCTGTTGATGATTCTCCTAATTTTATAGTTCCATCATTTTTAACTCTAGCTGATTCAGCATAGATAGCTGTTGACTTATTAGAAGCTGTAAAATCTATAGTTCCTTCATTTATTATTTCATAGTCAGTACCTTTATCCCAAGTAATTCCGACTTTTGTATTTTTTAACCCTTGAGCCATAAGACCTATATTTTCTTCTTGTGCAATAGCAGAATTTGTTGGATCTGCTATAGCAGTTACTGATTTTCCACTATCTAGGTATGTTTCTCCATTAATTACATGGGTTAATACCATCTTAGGTTTTAAAGTCTTATCTGTTGTTACTTTAGCTATACCTTCTTTAAGTCTAACTTCTTCAGCAGCATTACCATTGTTGTTAAATGTCCAACTTCCTACATCTACTTTAGCTCCTCTTTCACCATAAACTCCAATACCTGATTTTGATAGATTAACTTCACTCTTTCCACCTACAAACTCAGAATTTTGAGTAACATAAGCAACTAAACCACCATCTAGATTAATAGTTGTTGTTTTATTAGTTGTATCTAATTCAGTTTTTCCATTTACATAGAATCCTGTTGAACCTTCTCCAAGATCCATTTGAGATCCTAAATATTTTATATAACTCTTGTTAGGAGTTGGTGATGTCGCTGGTGGTACTGCTGGAGTATCTGGAGCACTAAAAATACCTACTGCTTTTGCACCTGTTTGAATATCAGCTTTTATAACATATGGTGTACCACTAACTCCTTGTTTTTCACTATAAATTGCTATTGCTGGAGCTATGTCTTTACCTGTTGTTGCATCTACTACTGTATCTCCTACAGTTATTTTTTTGTTATATGCAGATATATCTGTATCTCCTTTTAAATATAGACCTACAATTCCATTTCCACTATCATTACCAGTTGTGAAATTTAATACAGGAGAGCTTGCTGTTAATTTAGCTACATCTGTTGTTGAAGTCCCTTCTAAGTATACTCCTACTCCATAACCAGAAACTTTTCCTATAACTGTACTTGTTCCAAAAACCTGTATCTTTATTTTTTTAGAAAAATAAGCAATATTTTTTGTAGATTTTCCTAAATCTATTTCATCTGTAGCCGCTGTAGTTGCTTGAGCTCCATCAGAAAGATATACAGCTATAGATTTTGTTGCAGCATCTGCCATTGTTATTTTTTTCCAACTTTAGAAACTGTAGATTTTTGGTGCATAGATTCCTATTGATTCTTCTCCACCTTTAATTTCTATTTCATTATTAGAAGCTGTTAACTTAGCTACTGCAGGAGCTGTTGTCTCATTTTTTTAAATATATACCTACAGATTTTAACTTATTAGTTGTTATTTTACCATCATTTTTTTAGCTGTTAAAGTATTAGTTCCAGTTGCTTTAGCATACATTCCAACTGATTTTTTTCTTCTTTTACTTCTATTGATTTTCCAGCCTTATTTTTCAAATGTAGTAATATCTTCTCCATACATTCCAGCAGCTTCTTTACCATTCATAGTTATAGTTCCATCATTAATAGCTTTACTTCCTGTCTCTTTTGCATAGATACCTATACCATTATTTGATCTATTTGAAACTATAATTCCTTTATTTTCAGCTGTAGAACCACTACCTGCTGTAGTTGTTCCGTTTACTGCTGCTAAGGCAACTTGTGTATTTGTTGTTAATGTTTTTCCACTATCAACAGTCACTGAAGATTGATTTGTAGCTAGTAATGCTATAGTAGAAGCATTTGCATTTCCTTTATCTATAGTATAGTCAGCATCTAATAGAGCTTTTGCTTGATTATTAGCATAAACTAAACTAGAATTTGCTCCCATATTTTCTACAATAGTCACTTTTGCAGGATTTAAGTTAAAAAATTCTTTTAATGTTGTTGTTGCACTTCCATCTAAATATGCAAAAGTTGAATCTGCTCCTATTTTTTTATATTTAAATTTCCATGATTTTTTTAAAAAGTAGTATTAAATTTATCTTTATCTGCTGAATATATTCCAACAGAATTTGCTTTTACAAAAATATTAGAGTTATTTCTAAAGTTTACTATTGCATTTCCATCTGAATATACTGCGATATTTCCTTTTGCTGCTGTTGGAGAATCTACTTGTATTGTTCCTTCATGTTCAAATATCATTCCTGCATTTTTAACAACAACAGAATGAGCTAATATTCCTTTTGTATCTATAATTCCTTTATTAGTAAATTTCCCATTTTCTCCATAGAACCCTAAACTTCCCTCATAATTTGCAGAACCAGCTGCTGTTGGAGAATTGTTACCTGTTACTTCTATTGTTCCACTATTTGTACCTTCTCCTGATAACATAGCATAACCTATAGATTGCTTACCTGTTACTTCTATTGTTGCACCTTGATTTATATCAATTTTTGCTATTTCTTGAACTCCAGTATAATATGCATCCGCTGCTTTTTTAACTTGTCTTTGATAAGCACTACCATTAGAAAGAGCTCCATAGTTCTTTTCACCTTCTACTACTACTTTTCCACCTCTTACTAAAGTGATACTTCCACTTGCTTTATTTCTTAGTCCAAAACTAGATGCTGAATTTGGTCCTAAAGTTACTGTTTTACTAACTTCAACTGTTTCAGTACCTATTGTTACTCCTGTATATTTTAATTTATTTACTATATTTCCATGAGCATCTGTTTCTGTGTAAGTAGTAGTTGTATGTGTATCATTAACTCTACCATGATCATCATAATAAGCTTCTACTACTTTTGGTGTCACTCCATCAGCTTCAAATTCTTGTTTACCATCAGCTGTGTATTTATAAACTTTAGCTCTTACAGGTCTAGTCATTTCTTCTGTATATACTCCAACAGAACCTTCAACTTTACCTGCTATCCCTCCTGATATTCTATTTGCAAGTGTTGAACTTGCTCCATCTCCTGTTAAAGTTGTTGGATCTCCAACTCCTATATTTATATTTCCATTTACTTTAACTTCTTGAATAGTATTTAAGATACTAACTCCTGCTGAATCATCTCCTAAAATATCAATCGTTCCTGTATTTAAAATACCACTTCTATTTGCCTCGTCAGATCTACTAGCTAGTAACCCTCCTACAGGAACCATAACTTTATAATTAGTTTTATCAAAGCCAGTATTTTTAGGATTTTTTACTACTGTAACTCCAACATTGTTTCTTCCATTCAAAGTAATAGCACTTGTATTTTGAGCAAATTGCATATTCAATCCACCACTAGTACTATTAATTTCTGGACGAAGCATCATACCAGCACTTATAGGAGCATTCATTTTTATAGGTCCTTCATTTGATAAAAATACTCTAGTGGTGTCATTTGAAGCATCAAAGTTATTAAATGAAATTCCAGCCTGCTTTGTATTATTATTACCTTCTCCTATAATAGTTCCTCTATTATATACAGACATCTGATAAATATTTCCTAGACTTCCTTGATGCGTACCTTGAACGTCTATACCAACATTTTCAGAGTTTTGTAATCTTATAATTCCACCCTTATAAATAAAATTATCTCCTCCAGGAAAAGAACCTTCATCTACCATAAATGCTCTTGTATTTTGTTTTTGCACATTCACATCTAGATATTTAAAAAGTGTTTCTCCAGATTGAGCATGCCAAGTTGCTATATAATTATTAGTAGTTACATTATGAGTGTTATGATTTGTTTCTGATTTTCCATCAAATCTACCATCATATGCTGTTGCTGCGTGTCCTAGACTATAAGTTCCAAATGTTGTTGTTGCTCCAGGCATTCCACCAGCAGTCAATGCGAAGTCTACTGGTGTTACATTAGGTGGAGTTACACTAATATTTCCAACTTTTTCTACTTTTAATACAGATATAGTTGGATTAAAACTCAAATTAGGATCCCCTGGTATTTCTAATTCTGGTGGTTTAGGCAAGTCGACTTTTGGTGCCTCAGTTGGTTTATTTACATTTGGTTTTACAACTGGTGCAGACAATGTAGCTGGAGGTGTCACTGAAACAGGTATATCCAACTTGTCTTTTTTAACTTCTTTTGGTGAAACATTTGCAAATATTTCTACTTCATTAAGTGGTTCTCTTATTTTTCTAAGCTCAACAAGTCCCCATTCTCTTTTACCATTTGTTGATGCATCTATTGAAGTATCTCTTTTTAATTTTGTAACTCCTGTTGGTGTAGTTGCTGTTTGCCAAGTACTTGTATTTTCATTTCCAGGAGTTATAGGATCACCATCGACACTTTTCCCTGCAATTGTGTCTATAGCATTTCTTTCTTCCCAATTTCCTCTTCTATAAATACTGTTGTAAACATATTTTGGTGGTTTATCTCCACTTCCTTTGTATGTCCCACTCCAATTATCATACATATAATTTATTCCAAATTGCCAAGATGACCAAGGAGATTTCACTACTTGATTACCTTGTTCCATTAATTGAACTAATTCCAATCTTAGTGATTCTATAGATTTTGTATTTTCTGCTCTCGCATCTTTAATTTTTCCTTGTAGCCCTTCTACAGAATCTTTTATGTCTTCTCTTGTTGCTATTGTTTCAACAGAATTGCTTACATTTTGATCTGTATTTACCTCTTCTGAAAAAGCATTTAACCCCATCATTAAAAATAGAATTACTAAGCCTATTGAATATTTAACACTTTTATATCTTTTTGCAATAGAACGTAAATCTTTTTTTCAATTTTTTTGAAAATTCTTATTCAATCTCTCTCTCCTATAAAATTGTTTCATTTAACTCTATATAAACGAATTATAGCCTTTTATTGTAATTTTGTCAATATTTCGAATGTTTTTTTGTTTTGATATTAAATAGATACAAAAAAATACCATTGATTTTAGTCAATGGTATTTATAATTACTACAATTTGATTTGAATTCTACTATATTTTTTTACTTTATTTTTTTTCTTTTACTTCTTGATCATTTTTTTATACATTGCTTGTTCAACAACTTTTTCCATTTTTCATCATATCTTTTTAACAAGCCCTTCTACTGAACCATGTAGATATGGTATTTCTATTTCTAATTTTTCCTTCTTCTGAATAACCTTTCATTAATCCTTCTTCCTTATCATTTTTGAAAGTTACTTGGCTTAATAGTTTTCCACTTGGATAATATTTTTTTAGAAAGTCCTTCTCTTTTATCATTAACATAATTTGTTTCGTACTCTAACTTTCCATCTTTTAGTATATTGTTTTACTAAACCATTAACAACATCATTTTTGATATGGTACTTCTATAATTAATTTTCCTTCTTCTGAATAATGTCTTTCAATACCATTTCTTAAATCATTTTTTTATTAGTTACTTCAAACTCTAATTTTCCACTTGGATAATATGCTCTTTCTACACCTTCCATAAGACCATTTATATAGTTTTCTTCTTTTTTTCACTTTTCCATCTTCACTATATACAAATGTCTTACCATTTAATTTTCCATCTTTAACTTCCAAAGTAGCTTCTACTCTTCCATTTGGATATTTCTTCTCAACTACACCTGTAAATGGTGTTTGTTGCCCTTTAAGATATACTTTTTTTCTTCTTTTTACCTCAACTTTTTCTATTGCAACTTTTTCTGCTGAAAAATACTGTAATAGAAAGTAATATAAATAAACTTGCTAATATTTTTTTCATTAGACCTCCTATTTTCTTATTTCTCCATTATATTTATCTTTGATTAGTTCTAAAATAGCAGTCATAGCTTTATCTATGTCTTCATCTGTAAGAGTTCTATTTTTTTGTCTCTTAAAAACTATACTCATAGCAACAGATTTCTTATCTTTATCAATTTTTATCTCCTGAATATACATCAAAGATATCTATTTTTTTTCAATAAGATTAACTTTCTTTTTGATTTCTTTTACCATTTCTCCAACTAAAGACAGATCTATCTAAAGTTATAGCTAAGTCTCTTAATACTTCTGGATATTTACTTATTGTTTCATAGTTTACTTTTATCTTAATGTATTTTAATAAACTTGTTAGATTAAGTTCTGCAAAAAGACTTTTTCTCTTTTTTTATTCCAAAGTAATTTACTAAGTTAGGGATGAAGTTCTCCTAAAACTCCTATAACATCTTCTCCTATTTTTTTATTTCAGCACTTGCTCCTGGGTGGAAGTTTTTATTATTAGTCAATCTAGTTAAAGAATATTTTTGTAACATTTAATCTTTCTAGTAAGAATTCTAAATATCCTTTTAAATCATAGAAACTGTAGTCTGATTTAGATTGATTCCATAGATTTTTTTCTTCTCTACCAGATAGGATTAAAGCTATTTTTTTAAATCTTCAATAGCTAAACCATTTTGTCCTTCTCCTAGTTTTTTTAAATGTTTTACTTATTTCAAATAGTTTTTAAATCTGTTTGATTTCTATTTATATTATCTCTAACATTAGCTATTAAACTATATAGTAAAGTTGGTCTCATAACAGCCATATCTTCACTTAAAGGATTTTTTTATTTCTATAACTTCTTCACCAAAGTTAAATAATTCTTTTTGTGAATTTAGGTATGAAACTATAGTTTATAACTTCATTTAATCCTAATTCTTTTTAGAATTTCTCTAACTATTCTTGAGATTTTTGAAGTTAGTGTTTTTCTTCTCCAGATTCTATTGACATCACAGGCATTTTAGCTTCTATGTTGTCAAATCCATACATTCTGATAACTTCTTCATAGATATCTGCAGGTCTTGTTAAATCTGCTCTATAGCTAGGTGGAATTAGAAGTGTAGTTCCATCTCCTAGTGGCTTTTAATTCGATATCTAAATGAGTTAATATTTTTTTCCAACTTCTTCATATGTTAAATTTTTTTCCTATGAATTTATTTTAATTTTTTTCTAAATTCAATGATATTTCTGCTCTCTTAGGTTTTTTTCTACATACTTATCTATAACTTCTGAAAGAACTTCCCTTCAGCAACCTCAGCTATTAGAGAAACTGCTCTATTCATAACAACAGGAAGATTTTCTACATCCATTCCTCTTTCATTTCTATATGCAGAATCTGTAAAAATTCCTAAATCTCTTGATTCTCTTCTAATGTTTTCAGGTGTGAAATAGGCTACTTCAACAAAGATATTTTTAGTATCATCATCTATTTGAGTGTTTTGTCCTCCTATTACTCCTCCAATTGCTATAGCTTTTTTTCATCATCAGCTATTACAAGTTCTCCATTTTTAAGAATTCTTTCTACTCCATCAAGAGTTGTTATTTCTTCATTTTCTTTAGCAGGTCTTATTGTAATATTTCCTTCTACCTTATCTAAGTCAAAAGCATGCATAGGTTGGTTATATTCAAACATTACAAAGTTTGTAACATCAACTACATTATTTATAGGGTTTAATCCCATAGCTCTGATTCTAGTTTTTAACCATTCAGGTGATTCTTTAATCTTTACATTTTTTTATTACTCTACCCATGTATCTTTTGCATCTATCTTTATCTTCTATATTTACTTTTATTACTGTATTTACAGATTCAATAGTTTCAGCCATTTCTATAACAGGGTATTTAACCTTTCTATTATAGTAAGCGGCAACTTCTCTTGCTATACCTATATGAGATAGACAATCTGGTCTATTAGGTGTGATTTCAAGTTCAAATATTACATCATTTAATCCTGCATACTCTCTATATTCTTTTCCTACAGGGGCATCTTCAGGAAGTATTATTATTCCTTCACTTTCTTTTGCAAGACCTAACTCTGCTTCTGAACATAACATTCCATAAGATTCTACATCTCTTATCTTGCTCTTTTTGATTTTAAAGTTTCCAGGTAAAACTGCTCCTATTTTAGCAACAACTACCTTGTCATTTAATTTGTGATTTGTTGCACCACAGATTATTTGTAGAGGTGCTTCTTCTCCAACATTTACTTTTAATAGAGTCAATCTATCAGAATTTGGATGTTTGTCAAACTCAACTATTTGCCCTATTACAACATTTCCTAAATCTTTTCCTTGGATATCTATAGCTTCAACTTCTTGTCCTATCATAGTTAAGGCATTAGCTATTTCTTCCACACTTTCTTTTTATATCCACATATTGTTTTTAACCAATTTAATGATATTAACATTATATATTCCCTCCAATTTTTTTAAATGATATGAATCATGAAAAAAATAGTTCATATAATAGTAATGAGATTATTTTATATCTTCTACTTAAATTGTTTTAAGAACCTCATATCATTTTCAAAAAATGCTCTCAAATCTCCAATACCATGTCTAAGCATAGTTACACGTTCTATACCTACTCCGAAGGCAAAACCATTCACTTCATCAGGATTAAGTCCTACATATTTTAGAACTTCTGGGTCTACCATTCCACAACCCATTATTTCTATCCAACCACTATCTTTACATAGTCTGCAACCTTCTCCATGACAAATCATACATTCAACGTCCATTTCAGCACTAGGTTCTGTGAATGGGAAGAAATGAGGTCTGAATCTTACTTTTCTATCTCCAAAAACTTCTTTTACAAAGTGAGTTAATATTCCTTTTAAGTCTGCGAAAGATATATCTTTTCCAACAACTAAACCTTCCATTTGATGAAACATAGGTGTATGAGATATATCATAATCTGGTCTGTATACCTTACCAGGACAAATCATTCTAAATGGAGCACCATGTTCAAGCATATATCTTATTTGAACTGGTGATGTTTGTGTTCTCAACACAATAGAATCATTTAAATAGAATGTGTCTGTCAAATCTCTTGATGGGTGAGTTTTAGGAATATTCAAAGCATCGAAAATTGTATTCAACAGTTTCTATTTCTGGTCCATCAACTATATCAAAGCCCATTTTTGAAAAGATATTTTTTTCATAAGCTCCATAGTTTCATTGATAGGATGTATTGTACCGTAGTTATATTTTTGTTCCAGGTAAACTTATATCAATTATTTCACTTTCTAATCTTTCATTTAATTCTTTTTTTCTTTTAAAAGCCTTATTTTTTTCATCTAATAAATTACTTATTTTTTTCTTTAACTTCATTTATTATTTGTCCAATCTTAGGCCTTTCTTCTGCTGTAAGGTCTTTCATTTTCTTAGATAAGTCCGTAAAGATTCCTTTTTTTCCCCATATAGTTTACTCTAATTTCTTCAAGTTTTTTTGAAGAGTCTTTAGATTCTTCTATATGTTTTTTTGTATTTCTTCCTTAACTTTTAGAATTTCTTCTTTCATTTTACCACTTTCCTCCGTTTATAACTTTAATTGCTTGTGAAACAATTGTATATTACCATCTTTTAAAAATAATAAGTCCATATCTTCCATCTTCTGTCGCTCCTGGATTAAAAAGTATCTCATCTTCATAATATTCTATATATGGTTTATGAGTGTGACCAAAGATAACAAGATTAGCTTTTTAATTTTTTTAGTCATTTCTTTTATAGAACTTAGACTTCTTTTTTTACATCATAAAGATGTCCATGAGTTAGAAAAAAATTTTTTCCTTCTATTTCAAAAATATTTTCTTCACTATGACTTCTTTCAAAAAAATCACAATTTCCCTTTACCATATAGTAAGTAGCTTCTGGATGGACATAGCTAAGATCATCTATATCCCCTATCCCATCACCAGCAGCTATAACTATATCAGGTTTTTCTTTTTCAAAAATTTTTAAAGCCTTATCAAAATATGAATGTGAATCCGATAAGACTAGAATTCTCTTCATTTTTTTCTCCAATCTAATCTTCTAATTCTTCTTCTTCTTTTTTAATTTTTGTGATTGCTGCAACTTTTTCTTCATCTGCAACCTTCATTATTCTAACACCTTGTGTTGCTCTTCCAATACGAGATATCTCACTTATAGAAGTTCTGATAACTATTCCATTAGAAGTTAAACACATAAGCTCTTCATCTTCATTGACTTCAAGCACTGAAACGATCTTACCAGTTTTTTCACTAACTTTTAAGTTTATAACTCCTTTTCCACCTCTATTATATTGAGGATATTCATCAAGACTAGTTCTCTTACCATAACCATTTTCAGTTATAGTTAAAATATCTGTTTCAGGATTTTTAATAAGCATAGCTGACACAACTGCGTCCCCTTCTCTTAGAGTTATAGCCTTAACTCCTTGAGTACTTCTTCCTGTTGGTCTTATTGTATCAGTTAAGAATCTTGTACAATATCCATCATGAGTTGCTATCAATATTTCTTCTTTAGTTACATCTTCTATTAGACCAACAAAGATTATATCGTCATCTTCTTTGATTTTTTTATAGCTATTAAACCTGAATTATTGATATTTTTTTAAATTCTCCTAAAGAAGTTTTTCTTTATTAAACCATTTTTAGTTATAAAGACAATTTCTTTTTCTGGAAGGAATTCTTTTTATTACTATAGTGTCACTTACTTTTTTTCACCTTCTGAAAGATTTATTATATTACTTAATAATCTTCCTCTTGATTGTTTAGATAAATCAGGTATTTCATAAGCTCTTATATTATACACCTTTCCTTTATCTGTGAATATCATCATAGTATCAAGAGTTGAAGCTGAGATTATCTTTTTCAGCATAGTCATCTTCAATAGTGTTAAGAGCTGATACTCCTCTTCCACCTCTTCTTTGTGCCTTATACTTACTTGCTTCTATTCTCTTTACATATCCTTTATTAGTATATGTTATGATGATTTCTTCATCTTTTAATTAAATCTTCAGGAAGAATTTCCATTCTTTCTTCTTCAATTGTTAGTTCTTCTCTTATCATTATATTTTTTTCTTTAAGTTCTAATAATTCTTTTTTTCATTATTTCATAAATCTTAGAATTGTCAGCTAAAACTTCTCTTAATTCCTTTATTAAAAGCTTCAATTTCTTTATATTCATTATCGATTTTTTCTCTTTCCAAACCTGTCAATCTTTGTAATTTCATATCAAGTATTGATCTAGCTTGAATATCTGTAAATCCATATTTTTCAATTAATTGTTCTCTTGCAACTGTACCATCAGAAGATGCTCTGATAAGTTCAATTATTCTGTCGATATTTTCTAAAGCAATTTGATACCCTTTTAAAATATGAGCTCTCTTTTCTGCTTTATCTAAGTCAAATGCTGTTCTTCTTGTAATAACATCAAATCTATGTTTGATGTATTCATTCAACATCTCTTTTTAGATTTAAAAACTCTAGGTACATTATTTACTAAAGATAGCATTATAACACCAAATGTATTTTTGTAAATCTGTATATTTATATAGCTTATTTAGAACAAGTTCAGGCTCTTCACCTTTTTTAACTTCAATTACTATTCTTATTCCTTCTCTGTTTGACTCATCTCTTAAGTCTGAAATTTCAGTTATTTTCTTTTCTTTAACTAAATTCGCTATTTTTTCGATTAGATTAGCCTTATTTAATTGATATGGAATTTCACTTACTATTATGTTAGCTTTTCCCATTCTTTTTGCTCTTCTATATCTACTTTTCCTCTTACTTTTATCTTACCTCTACCTGTTTTATAGGCTTCTATAATTCCAGCTCTACCATCTATTATAGCTCCTGTTGGAAAATCAGGTCCTTTTATAAAGTTCATTAGTTCTAAAATTTCTATGTCTTTATTATCTATCAAAGCAAGAATACCATCAACTAACTCTCCTAAGTTATGTGGAGGTATATTAGTTGCCATACCAACTGCTATTCCTATTGCTCCATTAAGAAGTAAGTTAGGTAATTTTGCTGGTAATACTGTAGGTTCATCTAAGGAATCATCGAAGTTCTTTCTCCAATCTATAGTGTCCTTGTCGATATCTTCTAACAGTTCAGCAGTTATTTTTTCCATTCTTGCTTCAGTATATCTCATTGCTGCTGCTGAGTCTCCATCTATAGACCCAAAGTTTCCATGCCCTTCAACTAAAAGATATCTATAGTTGAAATCTTGTGCCATTCTTACCATTGTTCCGTAAACAGCTGAATCTCCATGAGGATGATACTTACCTAAAACTTCCCCAACGATTCTGGCAGATTTCTTAAATGGCTTGTCGTTGGTCATCCCCATTTCATTCATAGCAAATAGTATTCTTCTATGAACAGGCTTCAGACCATCTCTTACATCTGGTAATGCTCTACTTACTATAACACTCATCGAGTAATCCAAGTAAGATTCTTTTAACTCTTCTTCAATGTATCTATTATCAACATTTGACATTTATTCTATCCTCCATTAACAAAACATATAGAAATTATAAAATAACTCCTACTGAGACTGAATTTTTAATCTAAAATGCTAATCGTTCGCTAAAAAGCAAAACTCGTTGATAAATCAACTCAGACACTTGCTTTTCTTAACGCTCACTAGCATAGCATTTCACGATAAAAATTCGTCATTCGTAGTTCGTTTATTTTATAATTTTTTTATCCATAATATTTTATTATATATCAATATTTTTTTACATATTCTGCATGTTCTTCTATAAATTCTCTTCTTGGTTCAACTTTATCTCCCATAAGTTTATCAAATAGCATATCAGCTTCTCTAGCATTATCTACTGAAACTTTTAGAAGTAATCTTCCATCAGGGTTCATTGTTGTTTCCCAAAGTTGTTCAGGGTTCATTTCTCCCAGCCCTTTATATCTTTGTATAGTATATTTTTTATTGTCTTGATTCATTTGTGCTAAGACATTTTTTAGCTCTAAATCATTGTAAGCATATACAATTTGCTTACCTGATGATACTTTATATAGTGGAGGACAAGCAATATATATATTTCCTTCATTTATTAACTCTCTCATATATCTATACAAGAATGTCAAAATCAATGTTCTTATATGTGCACCATCGACATCGGCATCAGTCATAAGAATTATTTTTTTCCATATCTTAATTTTTGATATATCAAATGTATCTCCTATACTTGTTCCAAAAAGCTGTTACCATAGCTCTTATTTCTGAACTTTCTAAAGATTTGTGTAATCCAGCTTTTTCAACATTTATTATCTTTCCTCTAAGTGGTAAAATAGCTTGATTATATCTATCTCTACCTTGTTTTGCAGAACCTCCAGCTGAATCTCCTTCGACTATAAAAATTTCACATTCTTCAGCTTTTTTAGAAGTACAATCTGCTAGTTTTCCTGGAAGAGATCCAACTTCTAAAACTGATTTTCTTAAAAACTAATTCTCTTGCTTTTTGAGCTGCTTCTCTAGCTTTCTTAGAATTTAATATCTTTTCAACCACTATTTTTGGTTATAGCAGGATTATCTTCTAAGAATATTTTTAAACTACTTGAAACAATAGAATTTACTATTCCTGAAACTTCAGAGTTTCCTAATTTTCCTTTAGTTTGTCCTTCGAAATTGTGGTTGAGGTATTTTTGTCGATACTATTGCCACAACCCCTTCTCTTATATCATTTCCCATAAGTTTACCATCTTTATCTTTTTAGTAAACCTTGAGCCTTACCTACATCATTTATAACTTTTGTTAAAGCTGTTCTAAACCCTTGAACGTGTGTTCCACCTTCATGAGTGTTAATATTATTAACAAAAAGAATAGATAACTTTCATTTTTGTGAAGTAGTATAAGTAAATGTTACATCTACTCCCACATTATCTTGTTCTGACTGAAACATAGAAAGGTTTATCTATAATAGTTGCTTCTTCTTTTACAATTTCATTTAAGAAATCTAAAAATTCCTCCATCAAATTTATAAATTTCTTCTTTCTTTTCATCTTTTCTTAAATCTGATAGAATTATAGTTAATCCCTTTATTTAAATAAGCTAATTCTTTTTAATCTATTTGAAAAGAGTAAAATAGTTATATACCAATGTTTCAAAGATATCTCCATCAGCTTTAAATCTTACTGTTGTACCATGTTCACTTTGCTTCACAAGAACCTATTATTTTAACATCTTCTTCAGGTTTTCCTCTGTGGTATTTTTGATAATATACATTTCCTTCTTTTCTAACTTCAACTTCTAACCATTCAGAAAGTGCATTAACTACAGAAACTCCAACTCCATGTAGACCTCCTGAAACCTTATAGTTATCATTTTCAAATTTTCCACCCGCATGTAGAACTGTTAAAACTATTTCTAATGCTGATTTTCCATATTTTGGGTGGATATCTGTTGGAATTCCTCTACCATTATCAACAACTTCTATTATGTTGTCTGGAAGAATTTTCACTTCTATTTTATTACAATAACCAGCTAAAGCCTCATCTACAGAGTTATCAACTATTTCCCACACCAAATGATGTAGACCTCTTTCTGATGTTGTACCTATATACATACCTGGCCTTTTTCTAACAGCTTCTAGACCTTCCAGAACTGTTATATTCTGTGCTTCATAACTCATTTTTTTCCTCCATTAATAAAAAGTTAAGAAATTCCCTTAACTTTTTTTATTTTTTTATATCTTCTATTTCAAACTTTATTTCCAAACTTTCCATTATTTTCATTTATTAATTTTTTTGTTTATTTGCAAAAAAATATAATGCTTTAATACAGAATCATAGCTTTTTAATATAAATAATCTTTTTCATTAAAATCAATAACAGTACTAATTTCAGCTAATTCTGAAAAATAGTTCTTTCCACTTTTCTCTTAAAAATCATAAGTTTTATCTTATCTTCATTTTCGATTGCAGATATTGCTATATCACTTATTGACATTATTTTTCATCTTCTATAATCCCTTTTTCAACATAGAAATTTTTTTAGCTTCTATATCTAATTTATCTGTTGAACTTATTAAAACCTGTATGTCTCTTTTTATTGAAAAAAATTCTAATATTGACTTTCTTCTATCTTCATCAAAAATATGAAGTTATATCATCAATAATAACAACAGGATTTTCTTTTTCTATTTTTTTCTTTATTATCTCAATTTCTGAGAGTTTTAAAGAAAAATATTATAGATTTTTCTCCCCTTGTGAGGCTGAAATTTTTGCTTCATAGCCATTTAAAAAGAAATTTATAATCATCTTTATGTGGACCTACAAGAGAAAAATTTATATCTATCTTCCTGATGTTTCTTTTTGTAAAAATCTCTTTTTGTAAACTTTCCTGTATCATCTCAACAGTTACTTTTCCAGTTTTATCTAGGTTTGTTTCATATTTTAAATTTAACTCTTGCTCTATGTTAAAAAGTTTTCTATATTGTAAATTCAATATAATAGAGAGACTTTTCACATACTCTAGCCTTGTAAAAAAATAATATAGGAAGCATATTTAATAAATTCTTTCTCATAAATAGCAAATTCTTCAGTGTTTCTTTTTATTTTCTTTCAGATATTTATTTCTAATTTTTTTAAAAGTTTATCATAATTCTTTAGATTGCTTAGGTATTCCTTATCTATCTGAGAAATCTCAATATCGAAGAAATCTCTTCTATTTTTTTAGGTGAACCATTGATAAGAATTATATCTTCAGGTATATAAGCAATAATATTAATTTTTCCATAAAAAAATCTGTCTGGCTTATTCTTTTTCTTATTGAAGAAAAAAACTCTTTTTTTAGCTCCAGGTATATTTTTTTAAATCTTACTGAAATCTTATTATTAGCAATATAATCACTATATGAAATTGAGGAGATGAACTCATCAAAATTATATTTTATCATCTCCGCAGTTTTTCTTAGTTTTTGAAACTTATACCTGTCGAACTATAGTATATTGCTTCTAATAGACTTGTTTTTCCCTTGAGCATTCTTACCATAGAAAACATTAATCTTTATCTGATAGCTCTACTGAAGTATTTTTCTAAATTTCTAAAATTAAGGTAACTGATATTAGATATTTTCAAGACAGCACCTCAATCATTCCACTATATATGTTTTTGTCAAATATTTCAACCTTGTATTCAGGATAAATTTTTTTCTACCTCTTCTTGTTTCTACTTCATCATTTACTTTTACTTTTCCATCTAAAAATAATTTCTTTAGCTTCTGAACCACTATCTACGACAGCAAGCCATTTTAAAAAAATTGATCAAGTTTAATAAATTCAGTTGAAATTTTAACTTTTTCTATATTTTTCATAATCCACTTCCTTATTTTTTTAGCCTGTCTTATAGTTTACCATATTTTTTTGCTATTTGTCATTTTTTTGTTTATATTTTTCCAAAAACTTCCGAATACTCTGACTTTTAAAAATTTTCATTATAGAGGCACCTATCATTTTATAGTACATAGTCTTGCTAAATTTTTTTACATTTAATATAACATCTATGTTGCTATTATCAATTTCTTTTTTTATATTTTCTAAAAGCCTTTTTCTTCTATAGTATTTCTAGTTTCTTCATCAAAAAAAGATAGTAGTTTTTTTCTAAATTACTTTCTTCTATATTGTATATTTTTTTCATCTACGTTGTCAAGCTTTTTCATTTTTTTACTTCTGCCTTTTTTTCAAGCAATAAAGTTTTATCTTCAAGCTTATCTTCAAGGAAATTATTTTCAATCATTATCTCTTTAATGTTTGAAATTTTTTTCCATTCCTTTTTTTCTAGCTTGTTTTTATTTGATTTTTACTTTTTTTAATCCTTTACCTTTGCTGACATTTTTCAAAAAAATAGTCATATTGATATTGTTAGCTTTTTTTGCTACCTTTTCCACCAATATTCTTTAATATTCCACTGATATAATTAGGTAAACCTATTTCTATATTTTTTTGTCCATATGAATAAGAATGTTTAAAACTCTTTTTAACATTTCTTCTCCATCTTCAGCTAAAAATCTTCTTTATTTTCTTATCTACCCAAGCATTCCATTTAGGAGCAATTTTTGGATTTTCTTTAGCTTTATTTATTAAATATTCTATATTATCTTGATAATCAATATCAGCATTAAGGTCTATTACTTCCTCAACCCCATCTATATTTTCTTTGACTATATTCTTTTTCGTTTTTTTCTTAATAAATTCAGACATATGGCAGTCGCCATCTCTTTCTTTATTAAAAACATAGGCTATATAGTAAGTTTTTTTCATCTTTTGTTATATATTTCCTCAAAAACTTACTATGTATTTTAATTCTAAAAAGAACATCAAAAAGCCTTAAGAATTCTTGTTAAAACTGGCTTCATTCTATTTAAATAATATTCTTTAACCCCATTTTTTTATAATCTTTTTCAACTCTTTGTTCCATTTTTTTAATGGAATAATAGCTGCTAGAGTTCTAACATTAATTTCACCCTTTATTGTTTTTTTATATCTTATCTTACTTATATATTTATATATTCTTGAAGCTATAGGATCTTTTACCATAATTTCAAGTAAATTTTTTTGTGTTGTATTTTTATATATCTTTTACTTTTTATCTTATTTACAATATTTTTTTATTCAACACAACCCTATAGAAAAATTTTTCTTTCCTACTTTCATTTTTTTGATAATTTAAAAGTTGGAAAGAACTATCCTCAAATTTATTTTTTTCCAAACTTAGTGTGATTAGAAATTTCAAATTGATAAATAGTATTCTTTAAATTTTTTTAAGAGCCTGCTCAACCTTAGCATAATAAGTTCTATTCATCTTGTTACCTAAGAAATTTACTATGAAGTCTGAAATTTCAAATTCTATAGCAACTTCTTCATTTTCATCTTGTTGAGGACTTTTTCTCTTGATACATAGAGATTAAAAAAAGTATAGATTTTCTCTTCAAATATAGAAGGTTGAAAAAAACTTTATCTTTTTTTATCTTTAGGAATAAGTGTACTATACATAGTTACTCCCAAATCTTCAAAAAGTATACTTAAAGTTTATTCTCTTTATTTTTGCTTCTGTGGGGTAAAAAAAGGAAAAATATATCATCTCAATTGGTATATTGATAAAATTTTTCCTGTAAATTTAAATAATTCCCTGTCTCTCTTATGTAAATTTCTTGTACTTCGATATCAGGAACTTCTTTATTTTCTATTTTTTTATATCTTTTTACATTCTCAAACTTCATTAAATCATCAGCAAGAGAACCTGTCTTAGAAACTTCAAAATTTTCTGTTTCTATAACTTCAATAACTTCTTTTTTTCATCTTGTTCTACTTTTTTTCTTTTTTTCATATTAAAATCTCCATCCAATATATTCTTGCAATATTTTTTTAAAAAAATGTATATAATCAAAAAAATAAAAAAATATCACAAAGAAATTTTTAACATATTTTTTTTGTATATATTCAATAATAATATTTTTTTAATTTTTTTCTTTGTTGAATTTTCGTGAATTTTTAAAATTTTATATATAAATATGACTTTTGAAAACAAATAAAAATTATTATATGTATATATATAATAATAATTTTATTTAACTTATAATCTATCGTAGAAATTTTTTTATAAATTTTTTTAACTTTGAAATATAATAAAAATTTACATGTATATTAACAGTAATAGTTTTATAAAAATTAATTTTCTTTTTAATTTCAATTCAAATATTTTTTTCTCTTTTTAAAAAAATATACAAAGAAATAATGTTTTTAAAGTTTTGTATATGAATAAAAAAATAATCTTAAATTTTTTTTGTGCCTTTTTTTCTCTACATAAATTCTAAATTTTAATCTCGTCATAATTTTTTTACTTCACTACATATAACATAAATTACTAATTACATAACTAAAAAAATTTAAAAATTTTTCGAATTAAATATTAAATAAATACTTGACAAATTCATAAATAACTTGTAAAAATTCTAAACTGAATACAGTAGATTTTTTTGGAGGTGAATATATATGAAAAAGAACATTTCAACCAAATCAAAGAAAAAAAGAAAAAAAGATCATGGTTTTTAGAGCTAGAATGTCAACTAAAAAAATGGAAGAAAAAGTTTTTAAAAAAAGAAGAAGAGTTAGAGGAAGAGCTAAACTATCAGCATAAAGCCCAGTGATTAAAAACACTGGGTTTTTTTACCTAGATTTTATTTTTTTGGAGAAATGATGAATACTTTAAAAAAAGAATGGAGAGTTTCAAAATATATACAAGCTTGGAAATAAATATTTTGGTAATTACTCTCTTATTTTTTTTAATAAAAAAATAAGTTAGATTATTCAAGATTCGGTTTTGTTGCAAGCAAAAAAATAGGAAAAAGCCTTTTTGTAGAAATAGAATCAAAAGACTATTTAGAGAGTATATAAGATTAAATATAGAAAAAAATTAAACGCTAACTATGATATAATTATAGTAGCTAAGAAAAAAAGCAGGGGAAATTATAGAAACTATTAAATATCAAGATATAGAAAAAGACTTAAATAGAATTTTTAAAAAATTCAAAAATTATTTAGGAAGAATAATGAAAAAAATATTTATATTGTTTATAAAGATTTTATCAAAAATTTATATCTCCATTATTCCCAGCCAAATGCAGATATTATCCAACTTGTTCTCAATACACTTTAGAGGCAATTCAAGAATATGGAGCGATAAAAAGGAACATATTTAGGAATAAAAAAAGAATATTAAGATGCCATCCCTTTCCATGAAGGTGGTTATGATCCAGTACCAAAAAAAGAAAAAAATAAAAAAATTCGGAGGAAAAAGAGAAAGAATGAGTTATATAAGACAATTTTTTTAAAACTTTTTTTATTAAATACTACTGATAAGTATGTAGGAAATTTTTGGAGTTTCAATAATAATAGTCACAATATTGATTAAAAATAATGTTATTACCTTTAACATTGAAACAGGATAAATCAATGAAGGAAATGAAAAAAACTTCAACCTGAGTTAGAAAAAAATAAAAAGAAAAAAATATGCAAATGACAAACAGATGTTAAATATAAAAAAACTATGGAACTATACAAAGAACACAAAAGTAAATCCATTAGGAGGATGTTTACCACTATTACTTCAACTTCCTATATTATTTGCTTTATTTGGAGTTTTAAGAAATGGAATTATCCCAAAAGATTCTTCATTTCTTTATGGTTAAAATTATCTGTGCCAGATCCATTTTTATGTATTACCAGTTTTAAATGGAGCTGTGTCATTCTTTCAACAAAAAAATTAATGGGATCTGCAGATAGTAATCCTCAAATGAAAAAAATATGATGTATATTTTTTTCCAATAATGATGATAATGTTTTTCATTAAAAATGCCATCAGGATTACAATTATATTGGTTAACATCAAGTATTTTAGCTGTTGTTCAACAATACTTTATAATGAAAAAAAGGAGCTTAGTATGGAAAAAAACAATAGAAATTAAAGCTATTGATAAAGAAAAAAAGCCCTTAAAAAGAGCATCAAATATTTTAGGGGTAGAACTTACTGATAATGAAACGGTTGATATAGTAGAAAAAAAGTTGCCCCACGTAAAAAAATTCTTTGGTCTATTAGGAACTGAACCAGGAATATATGAAAGTTTCAATTAAGACTAAACAAGAAGAGAAGAAAGAAATTAAAGAAATTAAAGAACATAAAGAGCATAAACCACATGTACATAAATATGAAAAAGAAAAAAACAGAGAAGCATGTAAAAAAATGAAAAAGCTTGAAAAAGCCTGAGAAAGCTGAAAAAAAGTAGAAAAAAACAGAGAAAGTCGATCATAGTGAACAAGAGAAAGAAATTTCAGAAAAAAAGTTGCTTTTTTTGTTGAAAAAAATGAAGCTAGACATAAAATATAAAAATCAAAAGAGTTAAAAGAAAGAGTTTATGTTGTAGAATTCTTTGGTAAAGATAATGCTTTAATAATAGGTCAAAAAAAGGTAAAACTTTAAATAGTTTTGAATATCTTTTTAAATTCAATGATAAAAAAATTGTAAAAATTGAAATAGATGTTGAAAAAGTTTAAAGAAAAAGAGAAATGATACTCTAAGAGTATTAGCAAAAAAAGAATGGCAGAAAAAAAGTTTCAAAAAAACAGGAAAGACTGTAAGACTTAATGCTATGCCACCAAGAGAAAGAAAAAGTTATACATGAAGTTGTTAACAAATATCCTGATTTGGACACTTTCAGTGAGGGAAGAGATCCAAAGAGATATATAGTTATAAAAAAAGAAAAAGATAGAAAAAGTGAGGTTAAGAGTATGTTATTAGATACTATTGCTGCTATTTCTACTCCTAGGGGAGAGGGTGGAATTAGCATAGTTAGAATGTCTGGTCAAGATTCTCTTAATATACTTGAAAAAGATCTTCAGAGCCAAAAAGTAAAAAAAGTTAGTGAATTAAAAAAACTATTCTATAAATTATGGTCATATTATTGATAATGAACATATAGTAGATGAAGTTTTTAGTTAGTATTATGAAAGCACCTAACACTTATACAAGAGAAGACATTGTTGAAATAAACTGTCATGGGGGATTTCTTGTAACTGAGCAAGTCTTACAAGTTGTACTGAAGAACGGAGCAAGAATTGCTGAAATTGGGGAATTCACTAAAAGAGCTTTTTTAAACGGAAGAATAGACTTAACACAGGCCGAAGCCGTAATAGATGTTATCCACGGAAAGACAGAGAAATCTCTGTCTTTATCTTTAAATCAGCTTAGAGGAGACTTAAGAGATAAGATAGCAACAATAAAAAAATCAGTTTTAGATTTAGCTGCACACATCAATGTAGTACTAGATTATCCTGAAGAAGGAATAGATGATCCTGTTCCAGAAAATTTAGTTGATAATCTTAAGAAAGCCTCAGCTGAGATAAAAGATTTGATTTCATCTTATGACAAGGGGAAAATTATAAAAGATGGAATAAAAACTGCTATTATAGGTAAGCCAAATGTAGGAAAATCAAGTATATTAAATTCTTTATTGAGAGAAGATAGAGCCATAGTAACTCATATTCCAGGTACAACAAGAGATATAATAGAGGAAGTTATCAATATAAATGGAATTCCACTATTACTTGTGGATACAGCTGGAATAAGGAATACAGATGATATAGTTGAAAAATATTGGAGTAGAAAAAAATCAAAAAGAACTTATCAATAGTGCTGATTTGATTTTTATATGTAATAGATACTTCAAGAGAAATAGATGAAGAAGATTTTTAGAATTTATGATATTATCAACACTGATAAAGTTATAGGAATTTTAAATAAAAATTGATATCAAAAAAAGAAATAGATTTATCTAAATTTCCTAAAAATTGATAAGTGGATAGAAATATCAGCACTTTCAAAGATAGGAATTGATAATTTAGAAGATGAAATCTATAAATATATTATGAATGAAAATGTGGAAGATAGTTCACAAAAAAATTAGTTATTACCAATGTTAGACATAAGTCAGCACTTGAAAAAAACAAATGAAGCACTTTTTAAATATTATTGAAACTATTGATATGGGATTACCTATGGATTTAATGGCTGTAGATATAAAAAGATGCTTTAGATTCTTTATCAGAAGTTACAGGGAAATTTCAAGTGAAGATTTATTAGATCATATTTTTTTAGTAATTTCTGCGTAGGAAAAATAAAGAATTAAAAAGAAATCTAATTAGGACTACTTGTCTGCCATTAGTGTTTTCGAGAGCTCCACAAAGGCTCTCTCAACAATAATGGACGTCGCAGTAGTCCTATAAAAAAATTAATTTCTTTTTTTATTAACTAGAGTATGGATGAATGAATAGAAGGAAGATGAAGATAATGGATAAGGATTATGATGTTATAGTTGTAGGAGCAGGGCATGCTGGAGTGGAAGCAGCATTAGCAAGTGCAAGACTTGGAAATAAAGTAGCTCTTATAACTCTATATTTAGATACAATTTCAATGATGTCTTGTAATCCCTCAATAGGAGGACCAGGAAAAGAGTAACCTTGTAACAGAAATAGATGTTCTTGGTGGAGAAATGGGAAGACATATAGATGAATTTAATCTTCAATTAAAAAGATTTAAATACAAGTAAAGGACCTGCTGCAAGAATTACAAGAGGGCAGGCTGATAAATATAAATATAGAAAAAATGAGAGAAAAAGCTTGAAAAAAACTGAAAATATTAGTTTAATTCAAGATTGTGTAGAAGAAATTCTTGTTGAAGATATTAAAGATAGACAAAATTTATCTTATGAAAAGAAAGTTATAGGAGTTAAAAACAAGATTAGGCTTAATCTACAATACTAAGGCTATAGTTTTAGCAACAGGAACTTTTTTTAAAAAGGAAAAAAATAGTTATAGGAGATGTAACTTATTCAGCAGGTAGACAGGGAGAGACATCAGCTGAAAAAAATTATCTGATAGTTTAAGAGAATTAGGGATAAAAAAATAGAAAGATATCAGACAGCAACACCTCCAAGATTAGATAAGAAAAACTATTGATTTTTCTCAATTAGAAGAGTTAAAAGGTGAAGAACATCCAAGATATTTCTCAATTTTTACTAAGAAAGAAAAGAATAATACAGTGCCTACTTGGCTTACATACACTTCAGAAGAAACTATTGAAGTTGTTAGAGACATGATGAAGTACTCACCAATAGTTAGTGGAATGGTAAATACTCATGGACCTAGACACTGTCCATCGATAGATAGAAAAGTTTTAAATTTTCCAGAAAAGGCAAAACATCAAATATTTTTGGAAATGGAATCTGAAAATTCAGATGAAATATATGTAAATGGGCTTACAACAGCTATGCCAGCCTTTGTTCAAGAGAAGATTTTAAGAACTATTAAAGGACTAGAAAATGCTAAGATAATGAGACATGGATATGCAGTTGAGTATGACTATGCACCTGCAAGTCAACTTTATCCAAGTTTAGAAAATAAGAAGATTTCAGGTCTATTCTTTTCAGGACAAATAAATGGAACTTCTGGATATGAAGAAGCAGCAGCTCAAGGATTTATTGCAGGAGTGAATGCAGCTAAGAAAATAAAGGGAGAAGAGCCTATAATTATAGATAGAAGTGAAGCGTATATTGGAGTTCTTATAGATGATTTAATACATAAGAAAAACTCCAGAACCATATAGAGTATTGCCATCAAGAGCTGAATACAGACTTACTTTAAGATACGACAATGCTTTTCATGAGACTTTTTTTGATAAGATTAAAGAAGTTGGAATTGTAGATAAAGATAAAATAGAATTTTTTTAGAAAATTCTATCAATAATGTGTATACGGAGATTAATAATTTGAAAAAAATATTTCTGTTAGTATGAATGATGCAAATAACTTTTTTTAGAAAGTTTAGGAGTAGAAGAAAAAAATTTGTAAAAAGGTGTTAAAAGCCTCAGAAATTTTAAAGATAAAAAGATGTAAATTATGATGATTTAAAAGGCTTTTTCTAAAGCTTAAATGACTATGAAGATTTTGTAAAAAAATCAAATTGAAACTATGATTAAATATGAAATTTTTTTATAGAAAGAGAAAAATAAACAAATAGAAAAAAATTTAAAAAAAGTTAGAACATATGTATATAGACAAAAAAATATAAACTATGATGATATAAAGGGAATCTCTAATATTGCTAGAGCTGGACTTAATGAAGTCAGACCTCTTTCTATTGGAGAAGCTACAAGAATCAGTGGAGTTACCTCAAATGATATAACACTTATTATTGCTCATATGAATGATAAAATAATTATGGAGGGATAAAATGGATGTATATTTACAAGGTTTCTTAATGGGATTGGCCTATGTTGCACCCATAGGAGTTCAAAATTTGTTTGTTATTAATTCAGCAATTAGTCAAAAAAGAGCAAGAGCATTGTTAATAGCTTTAATTGTAGTATTTTTTGATATTACTCTAGCTTTTGCTTGTTTCTTCGGAATAGGTCTATTAATAGATAAGTTGGAATGGTTAAAATTAATAATTCTGTTAATAGGAAGCCTTATTGTTATCTATATTGGTCAAGGACTTATTAGAAGTAAAAGTTCATTTAAAGAAACAGATACAAATATTTCATTGGCTAAGGTAATAACAACTGCCTGTGTTGTAACTTGGTTTAACCCACAAGCAATTATAGATGGAACTATGATGTTAGGAGCATTCAGAGTTAATTTAGCTGCAAGTGATGCAACTTATTTTATTCTAGGTGTAGTTTCAGCCTCTTTTGCTTGGTTTACAGGAGTTACTTTGTTTGTTTCATTCTTTAGAGATAAAATTAATGATAAAGTTTTGAGAGTTATAAATATAGTTTGTGGAGCTATAATAATTTTCTATGGAATAAAATTATTATTAAGCTTTTATAAAATGTTAAAAGGGTAAATAAAATCTAAAAAAGGACTGTTGCAAAGTGCAAAAAGTAAAAATAGTTCGTTACTGAGTAAATTTCATCGTATGATATTAAGGGATTTATATCAAATAAAATGAAACTTTAGTCCTGTAATAACTATTTACAAATATAAAAAATATTTCAAACCTAAAGTAAAAAAATAAGTGAGTTACGAATGGAAATTTTATCGTTAAGAAATTTACTCAGTAACGAACTATTTTTACTTTTTGTATGTACTACAGTCTTTTTTTATTGAAAAAAATTAAAAAAATTTACTATAAATTTTTTTAAAAAAATTCTTATTGTAAACTTTATTGTCTTGTCAATAAAAAAACTTTAGTGTTATAATTGTCTCAGAAAAATTTTACTATAAAAGTATTTTGGGAGGACTAATGAAAGACAGAATAAAAAAATTACAGAAGGAAAAAAAGATGTTGCAATTTTAGCACATTATTATGTAGATGGAGAAGTTCAAAAAGATTGCTGATTATGTTGGAGATTCTTTTTTTATTTGGCAAAGACAGCAACAAAATTAAAAAAATAAGACAATAATAATGGCAGGAGTATATTTTATGGGTGAAAGTATAAAAAAATTTTTAAATCCAGATAAAACTGTACATATGGTTGATGTTTATGCTGATTGTCCTATGGCACATATGATAACTATAAAAAAATAAAAAGAAATGAGAGAGAAATATGATGATTTAGCAGTGGTTTGTTATATAAACTCAACAGCTGAAATTAAAGCATATTGTGATGTATGTATAACTTCATCTAATGCACTTAAGATTGTAAGTAAATTGAAAAGAAAAAAATATATTCATAGTTCCTGATGGAAATTTAGCTGCATATATAGCAAAAACAAATAAAAAAACAAAAAAATATTATTTTAAATGAAGGTTATTGCTGTGTACATAATTTAGTGCATTTAGAGAATGTAATAAAATTAAAAAAAGAATATCCTAATGCAAAGGTTTTAGCACATCCTGAATGTAAAGAAGAAATTTTTAAATTTAGCTGATTATATAGGTAGTACAAGTGGAATAATTGAAGAGGCTTTAAAAGATGGAGATGAATTCATAGTTGTAACTGAAAGAGGAATACAATATAAAAATATGAAAAAAAGCTCCTAATAAAAAAACTTCATTTTGCAGATACATTAATATGTAAAAGTATGAAAAAAATACTTTAGAAAAAAATAGAAAATATTTTTATTAAACGGTGGGGATGAATTAGAAGTTGATGATGAAATAGCTAAAAAAAGCTTTTAATTCCTTTAGAAAGAATGTTAGAGTTGGCAGGCGATTAAAAATGAAAAATTGAAAAATTCAGATGTAGTTATAGTTGGTTCTGGAGTTGCAGGTTTAATTTGTGCTTTGACTTTATCTAAGAAATTTAAAAATAATATTATTAACAAAGAAAAAAACTTCAAGATAGTAACTCTTATCTGGCACAGGGAGGAATATCAGTTTGTAGAGGAAAAGAAGATAGAGAAGAATATATTGAAGATACTTTAATAGCAGGTCACTATAAAAAAATGATAAAATAGCAGTTGAAATATTAGTAGATGAATCAGAAGAAGCAGTAAATACTTTAATTGAAAAATGGAGTTAAATTTACAGGAGATAAAAAAAGGGCTTATTCTATACAAGAGAGGAGGACACAGAAAATTTAGAATTCTATATTGCGAGGACCAAACAGGTAAATATATAATGGAAAGTCTTATAGAAAAAAGTTTTTGGAAAGAGATAATATAGAAAATAATTGAAGATTGCGAGTTTTTTTAGATATTATTGAGAAAAGAAAAATACTTGTTTTGGGAATATTGGCAAAAAAAGATGAAAATATTTGCTATAAAAATCTAAATTTACAGTTCTAGCAACAGGTGGCTTAGGTGGAATATAAAAAAATACTACAAATTTTTTTCCCATATTAAAGGAGATGGGAGTTGCAGTTGCTATAAGACATAATATAGAATTGAAAGGATATTTCATATATACAGATACATCCAACAACATTGTATAGCAAAAGAAAATAAAAGGAAATTTTTTTAATTTCTGAGTCAGTAAGAGGAGAAGGTGCAATACTTTTTAAATCAAAAAAATTAGAAAGATTTACAGATGAATTAAAAACCACGTGATAAAGTAACAAAGGCAATTTTTAGAAGAAATGAAAAAAAGATAAGTCAGAGTATGAGTGGTTAGATTTTTAGTACAATAAAAACTAGATGTAAAAAGAAAGATTTCCTAATATTTATAGAAATTTAATGGAAAAATAATATAGATCCTCTTAAAGATAAAGTTCCAGTAGTTCCTGCTCAACACTATACAATGGGTGGAATTAAAGTAGATATGGATTCCAAAAACTTCAATGAAAAAAATTTATATGCTATTGGTGAAGTTGCTTGTACAGGTGTTCATGGGAAAAAAATAGACTAGCAAGTAATTCATTGTTAGAAAGTGTTGTATTTGGAAAAAAAGAGCTGCATATTCAATTATTGATGAAAATAATATTTCTGTTTATAATGAAATAAAGGATGATATTTTTTTGAAAAATATAGCAGATAAAAATAATAGTGATTGATGAAAAAGAAAAATAAAAAAATATCATAGAAAAAAAGGATAAAAAGAAGATGAATTTGAGAAAAAAATAGATAAATTTCAAATGGATGAATCAATTAGATTAGCATTAAAGGAAGATATTACTTCTGAAGACATAAGTACAAATGCAATTTATAAAAAAATAGTAGATTGGCAGAAATTTCACTTTATTCAAAAAGAAGAAGGAATTTTAGCAGGAATAGATGTATTTAAAAGAGTTTTTGAGTTGTTAGATGATAATGTTGAAATTTATAGAATATAAGTCAGATGGAGATAAAACTTTTAAATAAAGATTTAATATTAAAAATTAAAGCTGATGTAAAAAAACAATATTATCTGCTGAAAGAACAGCTTTGAACTATTTACAAAGAATGAGTGGAATTGCAACTTATACTCAAAAAAATGGTAGAAGCACTTGATGATGAAAAATATAAAGTTACTAGATACTAGAAAAAAACTACTCCAAATATGAGAATATTTGAAAAAAATACTCAGTTAAGGTTGGTGGAGGATATAATCACAGATATAATCTTTCAGATGCTATAATGTTAAAAAGATAATCATATAGATGCTGCTGGCTCTATAACAGAAGCAATAAAAACTTTGCAAGAGAGTATTCTCCTTTTATAAAAAAATAGAAATAGAGGTTGAAGATTTAAAAGGAGTAGAGGAAGCTGTTAAAGCTGGAGCAGATATAATTATGCTAGATAATATGGATATAGAAACTACAAAAGAGGCTATAAAAAAATTATAAATAAAAAAAGGCTATAATAGAGTGTTCTGGAAATGTAGATATAAACAATATAAACCGTTTTAAAGGATTGGAAATTGACTATATTTCAAGTGGAGCTATAACACATTCAGCTAAAAATTTTTAGATTTAAGTTTGAAAAAAATTTGAGGTATGTAGATGATTGAAAGAGAAGAGAGAAAAGAAAATACTTGAGATATTAAGAGATAGTGAAACTCTTGTTAGTGGGACATATCTTGCAGAATTTTTTTGATGTTTCAAGACAGGTTATAGTACAGGATATAGCAATATTAAAAAGCTAAAAAAATATAGATATTATTTCAACTAATAGAGGTTATAGATTACTATCAAAAGGAATAAAAAAAGTTATTAAGGTTAAACATGATGATGCAGAAATTAGAAATGAATTAAATGCTATTGTAGACCTTGGAGCAAGTGTTGAAGATGTTTTTTTGTTATCCATAAAACTTACGGGAGAAATAAGGGTAAAATTAGATATAAAAATCAAGGAGAGATGTTGATTTATTAGTAGAAAAATATCAATTCTAAATTGAGTAAACCTCTAAAAAAATCTTACAGATAATTGTCATTATCACACTATAATAGCTGAAAAATGAGAATATTTTTTTAAAGGAAGTTGAAGATAAACTAAAAAGAGCTTGGAATTTTGATGGAAGAATAAAAGGGGATGTTACAAATTAACAAAAAGTAAAAAAATAGTTCGTTACTGAGTAAATTTCTTAACGATAAAAAAATCAAGAATTCGCTGCAAATCAGGAAACTCACTTCGTTCAGACACTCCTGAATTTGCTCGGCTCATTCTATTTGATTTTTTTTATCTAAAAATTTCCATTCGTAACTCACTTATTTTTTTACTTTAGGTTTGAAATTTTAATTTTTGCAACATCCCCTTTATTTTTTTGTTAGTATGAATAAATTAACAAATAGTAACAACAACTATATTCTTATTTTTCAGCAACTTTATTATAGAATTCTTTTTAAATTTTCAAAAATGTTCAGAAAGTTCTTCCATTATTTCTTCTTTTTCTTCATCATAGCTCCAAATATCTGGATAAATACCATTTTCAGCAAATTTATTCATATCAAAAATCTTTTTAAATAATCTTCAAAAATTTATTTCATTAAGCTTTTTAGCAATTTCTATTACTCTTTCTGTTGGAATATATCTTGTAAAAATCTTCAGATTCTTCATCAAAACTTTCACTACCTATAATAAATTCACTTAGTATATTATCTTCAGGAGCACCGTGGATTGCAGAAAGTCCATTAAGTAAAAAAATGAAGGGCATCCCACATTTTATCTATATCACATAATTCTGTTCCATCTTTTTTTCTTCTAAGTTCTTCAATAGTTTCAAAGAAGTCATCACTTTCTAATAATTTTTTTAAAAATCTTCTTTTTTTAACTTCTTGATACATAGCATACATTCCCATATTATTACCTCCTATTATTAGTATATGTTTTTATTCTATAGTTATTATAACAATATTTTTAAAGAAAAAAACAATTATAATTTATTATAATAAA
>BNJT01002088.1_pt1 | contig 32810 bp, 66 predicted proteins | sample 8540491 | NCBI WGS metagenome assembly BNJT01 (sample SAMD00202455, study PRJDB9452) | human saliva metagenome | host: Homo sapiens | reverse complement strand
GTTACGGTTGCTTTAATAAAGCCTAGGCAGTGCTCACAAGACGAGGTTTACCCTCGGTCGCGTGTGCGCTGTCTGAGGCGTTATAATCAGTGTGAGAAGCCCTTTATTATGCGACCGAGGGCTTTTTACCCCGTCGCTAAGATTGTAGTGTATCTGTTTTGTGGACTTGAGGAATTATGCGTATATTCGCGACATCTCAATGAATATCTATATGAAACGATTACTACTCATGTTACTGACTGCGCCACTGCTCATGGCATGTGGCAGCGATAGCCCCGAGGTGAACAATCCCAAGGGCAAAATACTCCCCGACCAGCTGGTGCGCATTGAAGCAGCGCAAGGCGTGAAAAGTCCGCGCAGCTGAGGCGGAGTACACCGAAGACGGCGAGCGTTTGCTCACGGCTCTTGAAGTAGCCAAGCAAGGGGTAATACTCGCAGGAACCTACTTCTACCAGCCCGACACCTCGCTCATTTGGCAGCCTTCCTACTATGTCCATGGTGAGCGTGCTTTTGGCGACAACATGCGAGACACTGTCTCCGCTACGCCTGCCCTCCTGATGTACAGCGAGACATCCTCACGGCAAAAGGTTTATATCCGACTTTCCTCAAAGGCTACGATGTACTCGTCCTCGGTAAAGAGAAGCCTAATGCTCGCCTTAATGAGCATGGTTTTCGCGAGCGCGACACCATCGCTTATGTTCCCAATTCCGTGCTTCGAAAGCCGAAAAGAAAATCTACAAGGCTTATGCTGACAGCAACTACACCGAGGTGTATCAGCTTGTTCCACGAAGCCTATAAGTTCCGCCCCATCACTGGTAAGCAGTGGCAGCGTTTGAAAGCTGCAGGCAAGAACTAGTCCCTATTTTAATGTCTCCGTTGGTCGCTCCACGTTATCGAAATGATGCGTGGGGCGATTTTTGTTTTCTACCATGCCAAGATGGCAAAGGTAAATTGCGTGTTCACCATACGACAGCCGTCTTGGATATCTTTGATAAAGCACCAAGCCACATCTCCCGTATGCGCAGCAAGCTGTCCTTGCATGAGGGTGACCATTGCCGAGAGGAGTAATCACGATGCTATAGTTGGTATGCCCAATCGTATGATAGATGAGATACTCACCTTGTGACTTTCGCCAAACACGCGTAACCTTGCCCCATTGGGAGACTAAATTTCCATCTGCTCCAGCTCTCCCACACGCAACAACACTCGAAATCCCATGTCCCCCTTAATCGTGAGCTTTTCCATTTTTTTGATGAAAGTGTATTGCTCCGAAGAGAAGAAAGACATGATGCCATCACCAGCAATGGCGTTAAAGGGTTTGATGAGACCTTCAGTGTAAGTAGAAGAACTGATGTAAACACTCGTGTCAGGGATTCCGAAAGATTTTGCTTATTAATTCTACCGACCAGCGATATGTACCCATTGGAAGATTCTCCAACTTGCAAAACACCATTTCCACTATCTTGTAGCTCGCGAGAGGAGTAAGTGTAGGCGAAGAGAAAATCAGTGTAGACTCCATTAGATTGCCTTTTTTGCAGGACGACCTTTGTTTCTAATGCTCGAGCCCAGCCTCCAAACTCATAAGGGTTTCCACGTTCATCCTCACCTTCTCGGTAGTCTCCCATACATCGCACAGAAATAGCCACCTCACCGCGTCCATAGGGAGAACTAATCGTAAAGGTTCTTCTACCAGTCTCAATTCCATCTCCATGCACATTGATGGCCTCTGAACTGATATAAACCGTGTGCTGTGATTTCCCGACCAGCTCGCTTACATTGCATCGCTGTCCTCAGGTAAACTCCGTCAGTACTTGTCCATCTTCTCCACGTGTCACGAGTGACCCCGTGCCATTGAATTCGAGGTCACCGATGTGTCCGCTGCCGTCGAAGTTGAAGGCAACCGACTCCGCCTCTTCGGAAGTGCCAAAGTTGTTCACCCCAAGCGCAAGCGCAGGGCGTGGAGCATTGCCCACCTTGACCGAACGCAGACCATTGAAGTAAGCCGCCACATCGCCCACCGATGCACCTTTTTGGGCGCATCGCGCATCTGGAGCATTGCCCCAAAGAGCAAGCCCCCTCGATGCCTGCGCGTTGCTCAAACACCTGCTTGAGATAAGCCATGTGTGACTGCTCCCAAGCTAGGTCTGAGAGCTTTTCCACGCGCTGTCTACCTGCGGAGTTGTCGTAGTGATACGCCCATTAGAAAAAAAGTTACGCGAGCGTGTCCATAAGTACTGCCCTTGTTGCCATGTGGGCATTGTCGTACTCAACCCGAGGATGGAGCGGATGAGGCGGACGAGCTGGCAACATACTCAGTGACCACAGAGGACACTCCGACACCATCCTCTCCCTTATAATCGGCTTGCGCGCGCATCCAGGGGTAGCAACCCCTCCCTCCTCCAATTTGGGAGCTGCGAAGTACACCTTACCCGTCAGACGCTGTCCGCCTTGATACCATGCACGCAGATAAGCATTCGTGTTACCGCTCTTATCGGCTGTAAAAGTCACAGCATATCGTTTCCAGCCATCGGAGAGACCTTCCTCTTCCACTTGTTTGGCTTCAAGAAAAGGTTTGTCACTCAATAGGCCAGACAACAAACCAACCGCAGTTTGCGCCTTTTGCATACACCGAGAATGTGTAAGTCCGTCCTGCAACAACCGAAAGATTCTGGCTGAGTTCGCCATAACTTTCATTTTCGTCCTACGGCTGATGCCGACCACATATACCCCCGTGATGGGGAGGAGTGACGATGCCTTCATAGTTGATGGAACCACCGTTGGTGGCGTTCTTATTCCACGAAATGAGTGTTTGAGGGCAGGTGAGCATCGCGCAGCAGGTTGGGCTGTAGGGGTGAGTCCATCTTTACCATTCTGCCCATCGACAAGTTGGTGTATGGTAAGTCTTGATTTGGCGTGTCGCATATTGAGGGGATTAAAGCTAGAAATCTAAGAAGAACTCGAAAGTCGTCCCAGAACCGCTAGCAGTGAGTAGGTGGTCATTTTTGATGCGGATGGTGCGGTTGGCTGTTGTTGCGGTCTGTCCCGAGGAGGATGAGTAGGTACGTTTGACCTCATTGCTCGAGATAGTCCACCCACAAAGTCCGATTGAGATGGAGACCAAGTGTTATCCTTGGCATCTGCAGCAGTCAAACGATAAAAAGCCGAGGGTCTTGCCCACGTGAAGCCCTCCGCCATAGGGCTTGTAACCTTGCCGTACGATAAGCTCGATGGGCAGTCCCATCGCATTACCACGACTAAGATGCGTGCCTTGCTTGCATCAGGCAGAATGTCATAAAGGGGTCAGTCGTGTCGAGTACACTCTGGATAGCCTCTGCCGTCTTGTTGTAGGTTGAGGAAGTACTATCGGTGTCCTTGGCTATCAGCTTGATTGTGCCGATGTTGAGGATGGCATCAGAGTTCACCGTGATGGTCTTGCTTGTCCAATTGGCAAAGAGATTACCCGATGGCAATCCACTACCTGCTGGAGCAGTCGCAGCCGTAATGGGGGTAGAACTGACCATTAACCCCTTGGATGTGCCAATCATATTGTACGTTGGTGGTATCCTCAGCACCACCGCGGAGCATCCGCCCCTCGAAGCGTAGCTGCTTGCTAGCACCTCCTTCAGTCACAAAGATATTGCCATCAAGAGGGAGTATCATAGCCATTATCATGGTGCCTGCATTTTCAACTTGCGACAAAGTGATCTCTGCTTGCAATTGAGTGCTCAGTCCCGTCGTTGGGTCGGTGTGTGCATACTCGCAGGTGACACGCGTGGTGGCAGTCGTCATAGTTTGCCCCAATGGTCAGCGCGTAGGGCGCAGTCGTACCGATGGTCATGCCATTTTGCCCATTGGTCACGCGTGAGCCATTGACGTACCACGTGCAAGCTCCCTTGACTTGATTGCCCGATAGTCCAGGGATGCCAAGATGGGGAGTAATCACCTGCGCAGTCTTAGTATAGTCAGGCAGGAAGGACACGGGGTCTTTGCTTTTTACTTGGGTGCTGCCTTGAGAGGTGGCGATGGTAAATGATACGGTTGTGCCATCGACGAGTTGGTGAAACGTGAGGCGCGATTTAGCTTGTACTGCCATAGTGATAGGGGTTATAGAGGATTGTTTGTGAGTTGATTCGAGTGTCTCCGTTGGGAGTGTATAGGGTGCAGATGAGTGTTGTTTGTCCTGCAAGATCATTGGTGGTGATTTCTATCTCTCGCGCGAGGTGAGCGTGCTGGAGAGCCCAATAGTTGTCGTCTCCCTCACTCTCGCGTGTCCACTTGATGCGTGAGGGATGGACAGTGTCGGTGATGTCTACATTGTCCTCCTCGAGGACTGCCCGAAATGTCCCAACATAGCCTTGCCCAGCGCGATAAAATTGGCTACCACGCACGCAGTCAATATAAAAACGCTGCACGGGCTTACCTGAAAAATCGTACGGCATCGCTCCACGCTCCATGCTCACCCTTGCGTTGTCGGAGGTATTGGTCACCATCTTGAGCAGGCGCATGCCAATCGGTCTTGCCGTCTCTGCTGTACTCTAGATAGAGTGTACTGTCAGCAATCTTGCCATCTAAGTCTTGGACGATGTCGGCAAAGTCGCGCAGCTTGCCGTCTATCACCACCTTGCCCGTGAGGTAGACATTATCGGCAAATAGTCCGACCCCTGATATCTCACTGGGGTAGCCCAACTCATGGAGGTTGTCTAGCTCGCCCTGCTGCATCGCCACGTGGCGCGCAGTGATGTCCCACTGATTGACCCCACGTAAGTAGCGCGTGTAGGTGCGCGTGTGGATGGCGAAGTGCTGACGCTCGGGGCGAGACACAGAGCCACGGCTGGCGAAGGTCATGTGAGGTTGAGGGTGATAGGTCGTATTGGGGCGCAAGGATAGGGTAAAACCACTTGCGCTCGCTGTCCACTGTCTCCACTTTGAAATACGTGGTGGCGAAGCCTGCAAAGGTGAGGTTGAGCCGTCCATCGTCTGAGTCCTTGGTTGCGCCCCTGGGCTGTGGTGGCGTGGAAGATGCCTGTAGCAGGTCGCCCACCTCCACTGTGGCGAGTTCGCCCTCTTGGAGCTTGAGATGAACCTTGCCCACCTCATCGGTGAGTCGCTCCACGCGCTCAATGATGCCAGCAGCTGGCGACTGCAGCTCGTAGCCTAGTGGACGTTGGTGCGATTGTAGCGCAGCTCAGGGGACGTCTAGATGCTCATCGATGGCGAGGGTCGCGCAAGTCGCGCGTCCCTCAGCATCGACGTAGTAGGTGGGCAAAGCTCCAAACACTGCCCCTCTTGCAGGTGGGCTTTGCCTTTGCGGTCAATCCCTTATCAAGGTGATATGACCTTTTGCGGTAGTCGTCTTGAATCTTGGAGAGGTAGTTGTCAAACTTGCTCCATATAGGGGAGGATTTGTCTACATTTCCCTGCCACATCTGCCCATCCCTGCTCTAATCTTATGGGGCTGGCTGGATGAGTTAGACCCTTGCCCCTCTGCCCCCTCGTTGGGCTTGTCGCTGGTCAGGGCAGCAGCTAAGTAGAGTAACCATCGTTGTCGGCCGTAAAGCGTTGTAATAGCGATAGATTGTTGTGCTTATGCCACTCTAATGATGTGCCACTGCCGTCTGTCTGACCTGCGGAGTTGCCCATCGAGGTGGCATGCCCTCCTCGCGCGCCTTGGAGTGGCACGTGGGGTGAGGTGCTGGGTGAGGGTATAAGAGTTAGACATTAGACGTTAGAAATTAGACGTTAGAAGGTCGGAAGCTCTCGGGGTGAGCTCCACGTAGGTGAGACTCTTGCGTGTCCTCAATGAGGGTTGGCAGTCGTACCAGTGGAGATGAACGCAGATCGCCTTGGCAGCCCTCGGTGAAGAGGGAGAGGGTGCTTAGAGATAGCGCACTCCCCCGAGAGCTTGATGTGTCGTGTGGAAAAATTGGAGAAGATGGTGTTGAGTAGCAGTCGCTCAGGGATTGCCCTTGTCACCAGCGCGCTGTAGCGTGGTGAGTGGGGCTATCTGCGTGCGCTTGCCATTGGTGTGATGCTGGTAGAGCAGTCCACGCGCGGAGGGTGCAGTCTCAGGATGTGTGCCACAAGCCAGAGTCTAGCTCATGTGCTCGCGCGCATCGGGATTGACCACTGCACGGAGCTGCACATCGTCTAGCTCTGCAGCTCCAAAGTTGCCATAGCAGCGCGCTATCTCGAGCTTGGGTGCTTTGTAGAGCATCCAGCGGAGCTTGCTGTGTAGCTGCTCCTTGCTCCACCAATAGGGTTGCTCCCAACTGCTCTCCTCGCCATAGTCGAAACAATGGATGCCCTCGTAGACCACCACCTCTACATATCCTCCAATGGGGGATAGGGGTATGGGCTGACCATCACCAAAACGGTCAAGGATGTCGTAGGCATGGCTCTTGTCATTGTCGGATAGCGGTAAGGTGGTGCGCTGGCGGATGTCTGCGCGCCCGATGCAAGGGCGGTTGTTAGCCCATCCGATAGCCCAGTCTCCTCAATGGGATTTTTGCGGTCGTAGTAGGCTGGCCAAAGCATCACCCACAGTTCCTGCCCCATCTCCCCATGCCTCCCAATCCTAGAGCCGTGGGGATGCCTGCCGATTGTGCCAGACCGCGATTGGTATAGTGCATCAGAGCGTTGCCCTGTGCATCATAGAGATTGACAGCGACGGGCAAAAATGCCCAGCCCGTGAGCACCTTATATTGGTGGTAGACCTCCCCTCATCATTGATGGGCGAGGGGTCGTGGAAGGGATTGTAGCGCACATCAACCAAGATGGGCAGCGTGAGCCGTAGCATGTAGTCGTAAGCCTCTGAGCAGGAGGCACATAGACACGCTGCGAGCGTAGGATGACTCACCCCCAACGTCACTAGGCGTATTGAGTTGGCGCAAGTCGGGATACAGCTCCACGCCAAAGTTGCGGTAGAGGTCACGTCCGCGCGTGTTGGCGATAGTCCATGCCACCCCACTATCCTTGCTGCCCCCTCCAAGGGCAAGCCGATGGAAGTAGCGCGCTGCAGGATTGACATACGCCAGTCCCTTGCCTCGTGTAGAGTGAAGAGTACGAAAATCGCGCAGGGCTGTGGCTCCTCGCTCCTCATCGACGGGCTGCATGTAGATGTGGAAATCTCCATACTGTCGCGTAGGCGTTGTTGCTCGCGGTGTGAGGAGAGATCATCGCTGGGGAATAAGGGGTCGCGCACCATGCCTTTGGCAGCATCCACCCCCACTGGGTCTGTGTAGGTGATGTTACCATCGAGCAGCGTAGCCTCCACGTTGGGGCTGAAGGTGAGGGTGCAGTCGTTGACCACCTTGTCTACGCTGAGCGTTTGGCTGGCTCCTGTCCACTCTATTTTTTCGCGCTGCGCGTTGGTGTAGAGTCCATGTAGGTCGTAGAGATAGAGCCTTCCGCCACGGCTCACGAGTCGCAGGGCAAGTGGCTGCAGCATGTCGGTGATCACTTGCTTGAGGGTGGCATAGGTGCCAGTGTCGTCGCGCCAGTTGTCGGCACTCACGGCTATGGTGTCTATCTGCATCGGCTCTCCTTGCTGACCTTGGAGTGAGAGCATGGAGTCGTCGAGTGTGAGCCGTTCGAGGGCTGCGCTTTGTTGTGCAGTAGTGAGCACTTGTTGGAGTGTGACGATACCACGCAGGGGCAGTGGCATGCGGTCGAGAGCCCAAAGTCGCTGAAGGTGAGAGATACGATGTAGTCGCTGCGTTGCTCGTAGGGGCTCCTCGTAAAACTCAGCGTCGAGAGTGCCAGCCCAATAGAGCTGTCCATCTCTGTAGATGTATGCTCCCACGCTGCCAGCTTTGATAGTATAGAGGTCTTGATAAGTGCCATCGGCAGGGGATATCACTCTGATGGTGGCGGTACTTGGACACAGAGGCTCCTCCTTGGAGGTCTCTGCCCACTCTATCAGCACACTCTCATGGCCATCATACACCAGCTCACCCACCTCTTGCGGTGGTTGCTCACTCGCGCCATATCTCTACGCTCCACATCACGTTGTTGCGCGAGCAAAATTGACCTTGATGGATGATATGCTTTGCCATGGATAATGATTGATAAGTTATAGATTACGCTTGCTGCGATGCTGCTCTGCCTTAAGGATGCCCACAAGATTGCGACCCTTAATCTCAAACTCCACGCGCCCACCTATCCCCCTCGTCCGCTGTCTACATCGAGCAGGGTGCGGAGCTTGTCTAGAGGTGCAACCACCTCGGGGTTAGTTGATGCTCCTGAGTACTCACCAAAGAGTCCCAATGTCGGACCATAGGCGATGCCGCCATTGGCAAATTTGGGGACGGAGCGTTTTACGCCTGCTACTGAGGCAATCAATGCGCCCACCATGGCTGCACCAATTGCGACACCAGCAAAGGGTATCCAGCATGTGCCCTTAGGGTCTTAGCTGCAGCTGCCGTGGTGTCGGCTGCTGCTTCTGTTCCTGATGCGGTGGCTGCGGTGAGAGAGGCTGCAGCCCCTACAGTAGATGCGGTAGCTGCGGTCGTGGTTGCAACGGTATGCCCCTCTTTGGCGATGGTGGCAGCGGTGGTAGCAGCAGTCTGAGCCTTGGTTAGTGTGGTAATGATTTGGGTAATGGTGGATACGTGTTGTAAGACAGAGATGACTCCATCCACCACGGCAACGAGCTTTGTCCATGCATTATCATTGCTTTCTACCGCCTTTGTAATGCTATCTATACCGCCCGATATCCCCTTGATATCCCCCAACCCGATACGAGTTGCTTACCAACGCTCTCACCCTCCTTACCTACATTCTTGATAACCTTAGCCTTTTTCTCCCATCAGTTGTATCTCACGATTGAGGCGAGCAACCTCCTCTAGGCTGGCGGTCTCGTAGCTTTGGCTGAGAGGATGTCGATATTGGCATTGATGTCCTCTGAGCGTGGGAGGCAGAGCCCTTATACTCTGCTCCTTGTCCTGCATTGCGGATGGCTTGAGCCAGCTCCTCCCATCTCTTGATTTGTCGATTGATGTCGGCTGCCTGCTCTACAGTAGCAGTCTTGAGCTGGTCTGTAAGGACGTCTATATTGGTCGATATATCGGTCAGAGTCTTAGCCTCCTGATTGAGACTAGCCTTGACGACGACACCAGCAGACTTGATGGTCTCCTCCTTGTCTCTCCACGCCTTAATCTGTCGGTTGATAGCTGCAGCCTCGTCGAGGGTGGCATCTTGGAGTTGGGCTGTAAGGACGTCAATGTTGGCAGAGATGTCCTTGAGCGTAGAGGCATCCGCCTTAATGGTTAGCTGCTTGCCTTGCTCTCCGAGCTTGTTGAGCCTTTCTAGCTCTTTCTCGTACTTCGTGATTTCTGAGCGCAGCCCTTTGATTTGCTCCTCGCTGGTTGCCTCACGTAAGGACTTACGAGCCTTTTCCAACTTTTCCTCCGTCTTACCGATGAGACCGACGGAGGGCTTTGTCGTCTTTGTGGTGGAGTGTCCTGCACCATGTCCGCCCTCGAGTCCATATCCTTTACCTAGCTGCTTGTGGCGTGCCTCCATCTGACGGATAAGAGCTTGCTCCTTTTTGCAGCCGTTTCATTGACTCCGATAAGCTGCTTGAGCTTAGACTTGTGCTTGTCTATCTCATTACCCAACTGCTCGTAGCTCATATTTCGCCATGTCAGCGCAGCTTTAGGACTGGTGGATTGAGCAGGCTTTGCACCACTATCCTTGTGCTGGGTCTTGACCTCTACATTGACCGTCTTTTTATCGTCTAAGCCGAGAAACTTTTTGAGCCAATCCCATGCGATTTTGATTTTTTCGATGACCCACTCAAAGGCTTTGACCAGTGCATCCATAATGATGCCAGCCAACTTTTGATTACAGCCCAGACCTTATCACAAATGGCGCGGAAGGTCTCACTCCGCTTGTAGGCAAGGGACAATACCTGCCACCAAAGCTGCGATAGCCATTATGACAATTCCGATCGGGTTTGCGGTGAGGGCTACATTGAGAGCCCATGTGCTGCTGCCCTGTCTTACTGGCAAAAGAGCCACGGCACGCTGTGCAACTGCAGAGGCGATGATGGCAGCTGTGAGTTGTATACTGGCTGCGCGTGAGGCAACGAGGGCTATGGTAGCGCGGACGGTGGCAGCCGTAGAGGCTATCCACGCCTTAACATCTGCCCACTTAGCGAGGGTAAAAGCCCACACTGCTTTGGTGGCAGGGGACAACAGCAGCCGTCAACAAGGAGATAGCAGAGATAGCTTGTCCTGCTAGTGCGATGTAGGTAACATAGGGTTTGGCTGCTGATGCCACAGACCCAACCCACGAAAAACATCGTGGATAGCTGATTTTTGGAGCATCTGAGTGACCGCCTCACCTGAGCCTGACATACTCTCAAAAAGCGGCATCTATCGTCCCACCAGAGTCCGCCATCGCAGCAACGTTATTGCGGTACGTATCTGCTAGCTCACCATTAAGGGGATGAGTGCGCGGAGAGCTTCAGCCGAACCAAAGAGTTTGCCGTAGATTTCTTCCGCTATCATGCCGTTGGCAGAGGCATAAGCCTTGACCGTACCATCGAGATTGGTCAAAAAGTTTTGGAAGCCCCTGCTGCCTTGATGGCTGCAGCATCAAACTGAATGCCTGCATGGCTTTGTGCCATCTCAGCTGCTTCAGAGCTGGAAGCTGACCAGAGCTGTGAAGATGGCAGCCATCTGCGTACTCACCTCGTTGGTGTTACCCGACACTCCAGTGAGGGTGGCAAAGCTCGCCATGAGCTCATCCACAGTGACCCCAAGCGTGGCAGCATTACCCGTGACCCGTGGGAGAGCTTGGGCAAGCTGCTCGAAGGAGGTAACACCATTTTTAGCCGTGGTCTGTATCTTGTCTTGTAGCTCCCTGCTGCGCTCCACTCTAAGCCATAGTTTTTGATGAGGGTGGAGGTCACGGTGACGGTCTGCCCGAGGTCAGCAATGCCCCGACGGCAGACTTCGACGACTGCTCGAGGAAGGCAATCCAGTTGTCTTTGGGCACACCATTGGAGATGACCTGATAGAGCCCCGATGCCAGCTCCTCCTTGGCAAGGGGGATGGTGTTAACAAGCTGCTCCACCTGCCCCGTGAGCAGCGAGAGCCCCTCTTTGCTCTCTCCAGCCATGGTGTTGACAGCGCGCATGCCCTTGTCGAAGGCGTTGAAGTCTTGGGCAATGCCCGAGATGACATCTTGCAGACGCCCCACCACCTCGATGGAGGAGTTGAGAGCGAGGGCAAAGCTGCCCATGTTGGAGAGAGAGGGTGGCTCTTTGCGCCACATCGGGTATGTCCCCGATGGCTTTGCGCAGCTCTTCGGTGCTAGCCGTGACAGAGTGGAGGACTTTTTGCCCGTTGCTCTCTATCTCGATGCGAAATTTTACGGTTTTGTCCATGGGGATGGTAGAGGTTAGACGTTAGAGATTAGCCGTGGAGCTGCGGAAGCCGTATCGCTCAAGTGCTGCCTCGTAGCGAGCTTGCAGCTCCTCCTTGGTGAGTTCTTGGGGCATGGCTTGCTCCTTGTCCCAAGGCAGGGGTAACACCTCGGCAGGGGTGAGTGGATGGCTGCTGTGAGGTTGTAGGGTGCAGAGGGCGATGATGCGCGTCTGCTCCCACGCTGCGCGCTCATGCTGTTGCTCTCGCTCCGCCCATTGGGAGTGGGCATGGTAAAACTCCTCGGGAGTGCATGCCTCAAAATCGGAGCGTGCCATGCCCATAGCTCCAAGGGCGATGCCGAGCAGCTCGTTGATGTCTACGGAGTCGCTGTCGCTCGCTGTCAGGTTGAGACTCCGCCAAGCCCTCAAAAAGGCTTGCAGTGCTGCAGGCTCTAAGCAGTCGGCAAAGGTGTCGAAGTCAGAGCAAACTCCACCTTGTCTACATTGCAGGCAGAGACGGTGCAGCAATGCAGGAAGAGGATGTTGTCGGTGATGTCGGTAGAGTCGAGCTGACTGACATCGCGACCTGTGGCGCGCTTGAAGCGTACAAATGCGCCCATGGTGGGACGGCAGGGATATACCTTGCCTGCAATAGTGATCTCTTGCATAGGGATGTAGTTTTTGAGGGTTATCGACCAGTGCTAGATGCTGCAGCACCGCTGTCGGCTTTGAGGGTAGTTTTGGTGTACTCCTGCTTGGTCACCTTGTCGGTCTCGCCAAAAATGCCAGTGGACTCGAAAGTGACAGAGTATTTGGCATCATCGCCAGCAGGCGCGTCGAGGTCGAGCGAGGTGAGGATGTAGGTGCCTGATTGAGCTTTGGTCTCGCCGACGAAGCAGTAGGGTCAAATCAGGGGCTGAGCCGCCAGCATGAGCTTTTTGAGATACTCATAGGAGGTGCGTGAGTCGGTGGCGATGAATCCTCTGCGGTGATTTGCTCTGAGAGCGACTTGACATAGTTTGACCACAAACTTACCAGTACCACTCTCTTTGGTGGCGCGCTCAGCAGTTTGGGCATTGGTGGCAATTTTGCAGGTAGCACTAAATCCTAGAGGTTTGCCCTCTACGGATGCGATGAGGTCTGTGCCTGATTTGATATCCATAACGATAGATGATTGAGTGGTGATTATAGCCAGCGCAAAATGCGTAGGCGGATAGTTAGATAGAGGAGCAGGACAATGAGAGCAATGCCTAAGACGAGGGCTACCCACCACGAGGCTGATGTGCGTTTGACCTCTTGGTGATAGCTCTGCAGGGTCTGCTCTGCCAGCAGGGCATTTCGCGCTGCGGTGCGCTGATAGGAGTTGCTGCGCTGCTGATAGTAGGTGACAAGCTGTTGAGGCTATCGCACGAGGCATCGAGATAGAGCGTGTCGTGGAGGGTGCGGATGGTGACTTGGGCGCGCCCTTGCGCTGTGTGTAGCTAGCCCCTTGGGGGAGGTCACGGAGGTTGGTCAGCGGAATCGTCATCGAGAGACTGTCCGCACTCACTCCCTCTCGCCTCACTATGGTCGTCTGTAGGACAGAGTTTGCGGTGCGCAGGCTGTCCGCGTGCTGTGCCACCACTCGGGTGGACGAGCTGGAAGTCGCTGTCACGCGCCTTGAGCTGCTGCAACTCGCTGCGCAGAGGACAAGTGCCGTAATAGCGACACTCCGTAGCGCGACGAATGGTAGCTTCAAGGCGGAGGATGGCGTCATGGAGTTGGGGAGTTGTCATGCTGTAGGGTTGATGAGTGTGCCTTGCACGTCCTCATACATAGCCTTGTAGGTGTCGTGCACCTCTTTGGCAGTTCGTGCTTGGCGCAGAGTTTTTGCTGGTGAGCCACACAATGACCGCTCCCACACTGCCAGTGGGCAAGAGCCATTGTAGAAGCGTGATGAGGGAGTCGATCATTGGTTGCTATACATTAGAGATTGAGACGTCTAGAGTATTACCTTGAGCCACGCGCTCACGTCGAAGCTGGGGCAAGCCTTTGCTCGATTGAGGTCGCGATGTCCCACGATGCGCACCTTGGGGTGGCGTTTATGAAACTCGCGGATGTGGCGTGCCATCTCGGAGCGTTGCAGGCAGTGCGTGTGTCTTTGAGTCTTGCCGTCTTTGGCAGAGTCCACCCACGTAGAACAATGTGGCGTGACACGGAATTGAAGCCTGCTGCACCATTGGTCAGCTCCCAGGGTCAACGTTGGCATCCTCATTGTTGTCAACGAGTCGCTCCACGCTGCCATCGAGATGAAAACATGTCGGTGTAGCCCACTTGTTTCCAGCCACGCCCACCCTTACTCACGGGGTCGGTGTGCCAATGGCGCAGCTCGGCAGCACTCACCTCCCTCCCCTCGGGAGTGGCGGTGCAGTGGATAACGAGATATTTGAGTTCAGCCATAGCGCATTAGGGTTTGTGTGCACTCATGATCACTGCTCCAGCGTCTTGCTTCTTGGGCATAGCGAGGAAGTAGTGACGGAAGTTCATCAGATTGCGTTGATGTTGGGGGTCAGTCCCAGCCTCGGAGTGATACATCTTCGTGGAGCCAGTGCATTTGAAGACGCGCTGCTCAAAAAAGGCAAAAGAGCACTGGAACTCTCCCGTTTCAGCCTTCGCACCTACAGACTTCTTCACGCCAGCCGTGGTGTAGATGGGGTTGAAATCAAACTCATAGATGTCAAAACTATATTGACGTCCAACTCTACCATCAGTGCGGTCTATATTGTACTGCTCCTTGAAGCGTTGGTCGGTCACTAACAAGTCGTTGACGTGTTCGGAGCAAAGCACTAGGCGACGACCTGCTGCTGGTACACCCAACTTGTCAAGGGCACGCTTAAGATTGATGACGTCTGCCATGACCATCTTGACACGACCTGTCTCTGGGTCTTTTTCGCCAGTGGTCTTAAGCACTGGGGTTTGTGATGTATGCTTTTTGGGCGCAAAAAGGCGTGGGCAGCCTTGACAAACTTGGCATTACTGATAGCAATAGCGTGAGACTCTTTGACACGCGCCATCTTATCATACGAGCTTGCGTACATCCTCATCGTCAGTGACGGGAGTAGCCTTGGTCTGGAACTTGTCGAGCTTGAGCGCGATATCTCCGTCTTTAAGCTCTTGCACCTCGATGGGATAGGATGTATTGTTAATGAGCACATCGGGGTCGACACCGACATCTACAAAGGTGGATGACATCATTTTCGGCTAAGCTAGAGGCATCGGGGATGCCATCCAGCCAAGTGGCTCCTTCCAAACGACGGAGTTGCTTCACCAGCTCGCCAGTCCAGATTTCTTTCAAGACCCCCAGCACGGAGGATGGGATACTTGCTGCAGGGAGATAGATGGAGAGCAATACGCTACCTGCAACGGCAAGGATGGCTCCCAAAATGGGAGGGATGCCCAAGAGCAGGGCAATGGTGGCTCCCGATAGAGTGTTGAGCAAGAGAGCCGTGACAGCTTGTAGGATTATTTTTCTGCATATTTTTGGTTTTGAGGTTAGCAATTAGAGTTCACAGTCAATACCGTACTCTGCCTTATAGAGTTGCTTGTAGCGCTCGGGGTCACTATCACGCAACTGCATGAGTTCCTCAGCGACACATCACTGAGCTTGGCATAGGTCTTGGGCTGGACAGCCTGACCCGAGGAGTTGAGTGTGGCAGAGAGTTTTTCGCGTGGTGACATGGATTGCAAGGTGGTACGGAGATTGTCTGCACCGACAGACTTGCCAAGTTGAAGGAAGTGGTCGCGCATCTTCAGCTCGATTTTTCTTCTCAGCGACTGCGCCATCAACGAGGGCTTCGACCTCACGCTGGATGACCGCTTCTTTCTCGGCACGGAGGGTTTCGACTTCTGTGCTGGTGGCTTTGATTTCATCGATTTTGGCATAGATAGCCGTTTCATCTGCCCTTCAGGGCAAGCCCAACTTGAGGGCTAATACTTTGGTGTCCATTTCGGTAGGATGGGTTGATTGAGGTTGGTTAGATTGATTATATAGTGACGGCAGGGGGCATGCTCCGCCTGCCGAGAGGTTGAGTTGCTGTCCTTGATAGTTGAGACGGATGGCATCATCGTTAGCACCGATGTCTACCACGCTCACCTCAGTGAGCTTGCTCTTGGTGATGGTAGCCATAGTCTGACCCTCCACTGCAAGATTGGGGTCATTGCTCCACTCTAAGATGTCGATGCCAACGCTCACCATGCGCAGAGAGCCAAACTCCCATTGCTTTTTGCAGCGTTGGCTAAGCTCGGAGGCTTCGTCGAAATTGAGTAGCCCCGTAATCTCTCCATGCTCTCTCCTGAGGTCGGTGACTGTACCGATGACTTGACCACGATAGTGCATCCAGAGCAACACGGGGTTGCGATTATATTGCTCGATGTCCAAGCCATCGGTCAAGACTCTCGTGCCGTAAGAGTTGAGAGAGTCATTGGTCAGTCGGACTCGGTTAGAGGTATTATTTTTGCCCATTGTCTTTTGGTTGATTTGATGATTATGCCCTTTGAGAGCGGTAATTCTGCTGCAATATTACTGCGTTATTTCGACCCTTAAAATTAAGTTTGCAACCCTTGCACAGATATATGCAACGGTTGCAAACCTTTTTTTTACACCCCACAAAAAAGGGGCAACTTTGCACTATAATCAAGCATTTACAGCGCATGAAAAACAGAAAAACGATAAGAAAAAGTCGCTTGCTCGCTCGCTCTATCTCTCGGGGATGGAGCAAGCAGAGATAGCGGACAAGATAGGGATGACACGCGTGACCATCTCTCGCTGGTGTTCAGCTGAGGGGTGGAGGGAGCAGCGTGCAGCCAAAAATATCACCCGACCCGAACTCGTCAATAAGCTCCTGCTTACCATGAGACAAACTCATAGAGCAAGTACATGAGAGTGACAACCCAACCCTCATCTCTGGACTGGGCGATAAGCTCGCCAAACTAGCCTCCGTCATAGACAAGCTGGATAAAAAGGCAAATGTAGTGATACCATTGAGTCCTTCATGGCTTTCTCAAATTGGCTAGTATTCCGCTCACAGACAGACAAAAAAACCTTACACCTGAGCTGCTCAAACTCTTCAACACCTACCAAGACAAGTATATCGTGGAGATGATGTCGCAGTAGACTAACATTATAAGCACACTCGAACCCTATTATAATCCCCTTATGACACAAGCCGAACGTAAGAAAGCCCTTGAAGAATGGAAGGAGCATTGTAAGCGCGTACAGTCCCAAACAGCAGTAGCCAGTACGCTAGAAACAGCAGTCGAAAAAAAGACAAGCGTATCGCGCGCCTGCAAAAAGGACTATGCAGCCTTTTGCAGTACTACTTTCCCCACTTTTTGACCCTGCGCGACAAGACCACAGGGAGGTGCTGCGCACCATCCACAACGCACCTTTCCACAATGCAGCTGCGAAAAAGGTAAAAGAAACACCCAACCTTAAGGCGGTCTTCAAATGGCCTCGCGGTCACGCCAAAAGTACTCACTTTGACATTTTTGTGCCTATTTGGATGATGACACAACCTCAACCCCTTATACATGTAATGGTGGTTGTCGGTAAGAGTGAGGATGCTGCTAAGACGTTGTTAGGCGACTTGCAAGCAGAGCTAGAGTATAACCAGCGATTGATAGCTGACTTCGGTCAATTCAAAAATGTTGGCTCATGGGAGGATGGTCAGTTTGTGACCCAAGGGATATTGCCTTTTTTGCACGTGGTCGCGGACAATCCCCACGTGGTCTACGTTATAAGGAGTCACGCCCCGATTACATCGTCATTGATGACTTAGACGATGACGAGCTCTGCAAAAATCCACGACGCGTGCGTGAGCTGACTGACGCTGGGTCAAGGAGGCGTTGTTTGGCTCACTCGACGTGGGTCGTGGTCGTTTTATCATGGTCGGCAACTTAATTTCAAAAACTTCTGTACTTGCCAATATAGCAGCCACTAAGAGTGTCCATGTCTCTGAGATTAAGGCTGTAGACCGTGACGGTAACCCTGTGTGGACAGAGAAATGGACAAAAGGAAGAAGCTGCGGAATATGCAGCCTTTGCCGGATACCGCTCTTGGCAGAAAGAGATGATGCACAATCCAATCATGGAGGAGCATCTTCAAACAAGAGTGGATTCAGTATAAAAACTCCCCAAACTCGACAAGTACGATGCGCTTGTGTGCTACACTGATCCATCCTTCAAATCGCGTGGTAACGACTTCAAGGCATCGCGTTTTTGGGGTAAGATTGGCAACGAGCTGCACCTTATCAACTGCTGGGTGCGCCAAGATAGTGTCAATGCCATGGTGCGCTGGCTCTATGACCTCTACGAGAGTTTGCCTGAGGGCGTGGCAGTGCAGTTCTTGATGGAGGCTAACTTCATGCAGGACATCATACTAGACGAGTTTGTGGCTGAGGGTGAGGGTACGTGGCTATCAACTCCCCATCATGGGCGATTACCGAAAGAAGCCCGATAAGATACAGCGCATCGAAGCCGTATCTCCACTGTGGGAGCGTGGTTTTGTGTGGTACAACGAGGCTTTGCGCGACAACATCGACATGCAGACGGGCATAGACCAGACGCTCGCTCTGGAGCGCGGTAGCTCTGCCCACGATGATGCGCCCGATGCTGACGAGGCTGCTATTTGGAAGCTCCAAAAGCACACCCGACAACAGCGGTATGAGCCTAAGATGGGGATGCGCCCATCGGCAAAAACAAAAGTATGGTAACTCTAAAATAAGACGATATGTTTGTCACTCAAGAAGATTATAAGGTGGTCATCGGCGAAGCTGCTCTAGGTGTGCTCTCACGCATTGATGCTGCTAACATCGCCAACGCGGAAGCCGAGGCAAAGGAAGAAATATGCTCTTATCTCCGCCCTAAATACGACTGCGAGGCTATCTACGCTGCAGAGGGGAGGCACGCAATCGACTCATCGTGATGTACACGGTGGACGTTGCACTCTACCACCTATCCGCCTCTACACAACAGCGCATGGGAGCGGAGGTACGTAAGGAGCGATATGAGCGCGCCATTAAGTGGCTAGAGGGGTGGCTGAGGGGCTTTATCATCCCCGACCTCCCTCTGGCTGGTAGTGGTAGCAACGGAGTAGATAATAGCCCATCGAGCTTCTCGTTTGGCTGCGAAAAGAAACAACATTATAGCTGGTAATTATGAGCTTAGTATCCAAATTTAAGGGCTGGTTTGCCCCACAAGATGATAATGTATTACACACTGCTTATGGCTCTTACAACCTCGCCAAGAGAAGTGACCGCGCTGCGCTAAAGCGCACCGTAGTAGAGATGCAACGACAGACTGATGCACTCCACGCAAGGACTTGCAAGATTGGCGGTCGGCTTGGCAGATGGCCATCAATGTAGATAACCCTAATCGCGTACGACTCTATGACTTATATCGAGATGTAGATGTGGACTTGCACCTATCGGGCTGCGTGGGACAGCGCACTGGCTTTGTGCTCGCGCGCTCCTTTAAGTTGGAAAAAGGCAGACGGCACGGCAGATGAGGAGGCTGTAAAGTTACTTGATGCCCCTTGGTTTAAGCAATTTTATCACGCAAGCCTTGAGTAACATCTATTGGGGATATACTCTCATAGAGTTGGGAGATGTCATCGTTAATGAGGACGGCAAGCGGATGTACACAGAGACCAAAATTATACCTCGTAAGCACGTGCTGCCTGAGTTTGGCGTAGTTGTGCGCCAAGTGGGCGAGGACGCTAAGACTGGCGTTGATTACCGCGCGGACAACCTTCGTGATTGGTATATTGAGGTAGGTAGTGCTGACGACCTGGACTCTATCTCAAGGCTGCCACACAGACTATCCCCAAAAAAAATGCCCTCGGATTTTGGGACACCTTCAGCGAGATTTTTGGCATGCCCATGCGCATTGCCAAGACCACCACGCGTGACGACAAGGAGCGTGCAAAAATGGAAAAAATGATGGAGGGCATGGGTGCTGCCTTGTGGGCAGTAGTACAAGAGGGTACAGAGATTGAGGTTGTGGAAAATAGCCGTGGCGATGCTTACAACGTCTATGACCGACGTATCGACCGCGCCAACTCTGAGCTGTCTAAGCTCATCCTACAACAGACCATGACCATTGAGGACGGTAGCTCCTCTCTCAGTCACAGACTCACCTTGAGGTTTTCAAAAATCTCATCGAGCAGGACTGCGACATGCTGCGCGACATCATCAACAATCGTCTCTTGCCACGCATGGTGCTGCATGGTTTCCCCGTGCAGGGCTTATCGTTCGAGTGGGACTACTCTGTAGACTATACTCCTGAGCAGCAAATCGCTTATGAGCAGATGGTACTCAACAATTGTGAGGGTGGATGGTTCGTACTTCGAGGAAAAAAATATGGCATGCCCGTAGGCGAACGTCGTAGTGGTGGTTTCGCCCCCTTGGATGGCGGAGACAATGACGACGATAAAGACAAGGACAAGGCGAAGAACATGAAGCTCCTGCACGACTATCTGACCCGATTGAGCCGAGAACTTGAGGGTAAGTCTGCCCACGAGGTAGATACGCGCCAAGTCTGGCTGGAGACACTGCAGGCACAAGCTAAGACCAAGCAACCTTCGACTAAGCCCCTCTGATTATGAGGGGCTGCATGCTCGGTATCGTGCGCTACTCACCTGCGACCATGGTGAGGGATGTAGCTGTGGATGCTCGTCTCACCTTGAGATGGGGCGTAAGGACGTCCCCGAGGCAGACCGCGAAAGACTGAAGAAAAAGTTTAAGGGATGATGCGCGCTCTATCGACAAGAGGGGGCGATGCTAGACGTGGAGGTATTGCGTGAGGTGAGGTATTAGATTTTATCGATGCTCACGCTGCTGTGCTTGATAGTACGTTTGACAAGGTCAAGATGAGCGATGGTATGCGCTTATCGCTTCAAAAAAGTGACTGGATTTTCTCGGGCATGAAGGCTTTCCACGAACTCCATGAAGCCTTTCCGTCCTTGCTTGACGAACACGGAGAAAGAAAGCCGTTCGACCGCTTTTACAACGACGTTAGAAAGGTGGACGAAACCTATAACCGCAACTACCTACGAGCGGAGTACAACTTTGCTACTGCTTTCTGCTGAGATGGCTGCCAAGTGGGAGCAATACGAAAGGGATGGGGATAGATACTACCCGCAATATCGCACGGTAGGAGATAGTCACGTCCGCGAAGAGCACGCTGCGCTCAATGGGACTACGTTACCCGTGTCACATCCCTTTTGGGATACGCATTATCCACCCAATGGATGGAATTGTCGCTGCTTAGTGGTGCAGGTGCGTAAGTCGTCACACGAGCAGACGTCAGAGGAGGAACTGTCTAAGCGCACCAAGGCTCTAGCTGAACAGCAGGCAAAGAGTAAGGGCAAGAGTGAGATGTTCCGCTTTAATCCTGGCAAGCAACGTCAAGGTCTTCCCTGACTACAACCCCTACACTATCAAGCGATGTAACGACTGCGACTTGGCAAAAGGAAAATTCTCTATGGCGTTTATTCCGAGCAATGAGGCTTGCGAGGGGTGTGCCATTATAAGGCAATGCTTCTTGGATAAGACAAAATCACATATAGCGAAAATGAGAAAGCATTACGAAAGGGAAATCTTGAAATTAAAAATGCGAATGTAGAAGTACTACAAAAATAGAAAAATGGGCAGAATATAAAAATATCCTTCCACAAAGAAAGTACACATATTGTCGATGACGTCATAAGACATCGTCGGGGGAATGTTGCCACATGGGATGATTTAGATAATATCGAGAGTGTAATCAAAGAGGCAGATTATGTGGGATGCTCGCCATACTATAAGAATAGTTTGCTTAAATATAATGTAACTCATATGCTTTATTTTGAAGCGAAAGTTCAAAATGGGAGTGTACTCCTCAATGTAGCTAAAAGGGAAAACACGAGCAAAAATGGGCGAAAAGAAATCAGATATTTCATCTATTCTTTGAGTCGATAAAAAAAAGAACACAGAGGGCGACAATTAGACCTAAAAATTCTGTAGTCAGCCAGCCTTTCCCTCTGTGTTCTATGTCGCAAAGATAACAAAACTCCGCTATCTAACAAATAGATAGCGGAGTTTTTTTTCTTGACGTGATTTTTACTTCAAAGTCTAGTGATTATAGTGTTCACAAGAGTTCCTTTAAAGTTTCGTCAATCGTTTTCATCTGTTCCTTGGTGAGGATGTAGGCGTATTCCTCACCGTCTTCGGGTGAGATGAGTGGTGTGGAAAGAAATGCAGGGCACTGACCTTGAAGATGCTTGGGAATTGCGGGCGGGTCATATCTTCATCTTCGCGCAGGTCGTCGATGGTAATTTCATTTTCTGGGATTTTCACTACGAAGAGGTGCCGAACGAATTCGTTAGGAGCACGCGCGATATGATACCTTTCTGTCAGGTAATAGATTAGGTCTTCATCACGACCATCGTACTCCAGGAAATTATCACCACCGGCATCTTCAAAAGCTTTAATGAGTTCTTCACCGTACTTTTTCGTTACCGCGGAAGAAGCTCCCAATTTTTGATTTCTTTTTCATATCATTTAATTGTTAGGGGTTATTTGACTCTTTCACTCACAATGAACCTGAACTGCTCAATGTTCTCCAGCAACTCTTCGTGGTTGTGGTTGGTGTGGGTTGTGATAAGCTCCATGCCGTGGAAGTGCTCACCTCGTAACCCTCTAACGACGGAGCAAATGCGCTCAGACAACTCGAAGGCTGCAAAGTCATCAGTGTCTTCTCCCAAGGTCGTGCTACCCACCCAATCGGTGACGATGTGCAGCGATACCGTCCCCTCGCCTCTCATCGCATTGGGCTGTCCGCCTAGTCGCTGCCAACCGATTGCACCAAACTCAGCAAATACCGCAGGACGCGCCCATTCACGCTCCTGTTCGATAAATTCCACGTTGTGATTCCACAAGTCGATGTGCTTGATTTCACCACCTAATGCTGTGCGCAATTGCTCTACAATGCGCTGGTAGATTTCTTTTCTAACCATGTTATAATGCTGTTATATTATAGTTCGTACTGTTCAAAAAAACTCATCTAGACACTCATCGATGATACTTTCCACGATGCGCTCCATCTCAGGCGATGCACCGATAAATTGTCGCTTGGGGATGGTGATGGTGCTACCCACTTTCATAAGTGCCATGTGCCTCCAAAATTCCGCTGTTGCACCTAATTGTACGTTTTGCTTATTAGCCCTCAGCTCGCCATTTTTGCGCCTGCCCATGCCCTCATTGGCTTCGTAGTACTTAGCCCAAAAAAAACGCTTCATTTTGGCTGTCACCACTATTTCACCGCCTTCGTTGTGGATGGCAGCATAGGGCAGCGTACTCTCCCAAGTGATCTTACCTGCACTTGCCTTACCGCGGATGCTGCGACGGAGCGCACCACTGTCCACTAGCACGTGTCGTCCTGCCTTAGAGGGATGCTTAGCGCGCGCCCATTTTTCCGAAAAAAAAGCTTGTCGTTCAAAGTTGCGGTCAAAGGCATCATCTAGCTCCACACGCACATCTTGCAGGATATGGCGGATTATTTCGCCGAAGTCTTTGTTTGTTGCCATAAAGGGTAATCCTTGTTCGGGGGTATGCAGCAAAGCCGAGGAGGGCACGTTGTCCTCCTCGACTTGTCGATTGATAATGTTATTATAGGTGCGCTCACAGATGCAATACTTAGGATAGATGTGCCGTCGCCAAATCTCTCGGTTGGAGAGTCCGATACGACTCCACTCATCGTAGATAGCTTGTATCTCCAAGACACGCTTAATATAACTTCTTCCCCTTTCGGTGCTGCATAATTGGTTGATGTTAGACGTTAGCTTCTCACACTTCCGTCACGCTTAGGGGGATGCTTTTGCCAAGCTCCGTTGTCATCCTTTTTCTCAGCTCTGATGTACTGTTTGGTCACTGTGGGTTGGTAACTCTCTTCGATGATGCGTACACCTTCTCTGAATTTCTCGTCACCCACTTCATCTGCCATTTTACGGAGCTGGAGCACGCGCGAAGCCTTGATTTGCCCTGTGGCATCGCGTGACAATAGGCGGAGGACTGCCGCCACAAGTGCCTTCGTGGTTTCGTCTTTTGCCAAGCTCTCTATGTAGTTCTTAACCATCGTGATGCCGTCTTCGACTGTGTCGCGGTAGCCGTCTACTGTGTGCACGCCCAGGATAATTCGGCATCGGCTGTCGGAGGTGGTAAAGGTGTGGCTGCGTTGGTTGTCTTTAGGTATGCCTATCACCTCACTCTTCATGTCCAACACCGTCGAAAAATTATTGTACACTTTTTCTCCGCAGCTTTGATTTGTTGGCTGAGGGATTCAAGCTCTTCCACGGCTTTGATAACTTCGGCATCTACTAATTCGGCATACTTACGCGCGCTTTCTTGCGTGCTTCTTCTGCAGCCTTCTTTTCTTTTTCAGCGCGAAAGGCTTCAAACTCTGCACGCTCTTCGGGGTTAATACGATGTGTTCCATTTCGTCTAGGGGTATATGACTTGTAATACTTTTTCTTGACGTTGATACGCCCAATCGGCAAGACGTTCATAAAAACTTGGCACGTTGGGTCAAGGTGTGGTCTTGCATCTCGATGCGTATCTCTTCTTTGAGTTCTTCCAAATAATTTTTGAGGTCTTCTTCCATGGTGCTAGGAGGGAGTTGTTGAGAGTTGATTTGGGGTTTTGTAGTAGAGCATCTTTACCTTTGGCTCTGTGCTCTGAGATGGTCTTTTGTGGTCTATGGCGTGTAATTTTCGCGAGAGTGCTGTAAGTTCTGTGAGGCTAAGATATCGAAAGGGCTTACCTGCGATGCGCGGTTGTAGGCAAAACTGGTCGACCACTTGCCAATCGTGGGTCTTGATGCCCATCTGCTGCATCTGTCTGAGTAGCGCGCTACGTCGTCTGCGGAGGTTGTCACGGATGCCCATGCGCTCCTCAAGGAGAGAGCAAAGACTGTTATACTCTTGCTGGCTAAGTTCACGTAGAGAGGTTGTGCGCCCTTGACTTATCTCACTGACCAGTTGGGCTTTTTTTGGTCGTCGTCATCCCCCATATTTGGGGAGCTTCGCGAATAGACTGTAAAATCTTGAGTAGTTCATTGCAGTTATAAGGTGATTAGGAATAAAGCTCGCGCCCCTTGTGTGGTTACTTGATTACCTCAAAGATTTTAGTTTCGTCCACTTGCTCTACGGTATAACCCAACATGGTAGATTTGAGATGCTCGTCTAAGCGGTGGTGCGCTTCAAGTGCGTTGTCTGCATTGACACAGAAGAAAATGGGGTTTTTCTTCTCTCGTCCGCTGCGTTCGTCTATTGTGATGACGTTGATTTTGCACTTGAACCATTTGTCGACTTCCTTGTCTCCATTAACAATTTCTGAAAAACTTGGTGCGTGACATTGCGATGACGTCGAGCTCTTCCCGCAGTCGCCGTATGAGAGTGCGGTTTCGCTGGTCTTCTCCTCCGCTTCGGTGAAAGAATTTGCTGCGGTGAGGGTACTCCTCGGTGTAGACCTTTGTAAAAAGCCTTTTTCGTCAATTCCTTGGTAGCGTGTCTTGACGTTGTACCAGATGTTGTTTGTTGTTGCCATGATGTTTGTTTTTGATTGTTTCGGTAATGTTTTGTTTGGGTTATTGTGGGAGGGCAGGAGTCGAACCTGCGGTGCGAGCTTGCTAAAGATTTTTGCACCTCCGTCGGCAGCACTCTGCCGTTACACTCCCTTGCAAAAGGTGGGGCGGACTATACTCACGTACCACGCGCCCCCGATATCAACATAACAATTCAAAACGTAATGGTTTATTTGGGTTTTAAATCGAGTGTCATCATAATCACTCAACCATTGTACGGATACTATAGCCCTGAGCAGTCCTGTGCCTTTGCAACGGGGCAGGGGTATTTTTCCTCGTTGTGGGCAATCCCACCTAAGTATCCGCGCGCACAGCATGTCGGGCATGAAAATCCTCGAACTTGGAGACATTCCTCGTGTTCGGGGTCGTCGTAGCGACTGGGGTGCAATTCTAGGTGTTCTACTATTTGACCTCATTGTCCCTAGTTTTTTTGGTTCTATTTGCCCTCCGTTCGGAACTTTAGCTTCACCTCGATGTCGAAATTTGTCATCTCTAGAGTGATGCTTGTCGCGTCTAGCGTGGGCTTGGTGTCTCGGATTAGGCAACAGATAAAAATCCGCGCTGCTTCTTGGAGAGGGAGGTCTTTTGCTACTTCCTTGGCAGCTTCGTAGAGTTTTTCTTCGTAGTCTTGTTTCATTGCTTTCTGTTTTTTTCGTTTAGCAGTTTGGAGGTTTGATAATGTGTCCTTTTCGTCCATGGAGCTTTTATTGTTGAGGAGGATAAATTCTCTTCATAGAGAGCGTTGAGCCACACGCATTGCCGATAAAGGACATATCTTCGTATTCATTCTTGAGTATCATTCTCTCCGCGCGACCATAATCGTTGGAGGCTGCAGCTCGCAAGCTAATTTCATTTAATTCGGGGTAGAAGCCTGCAGTAGGGATACAGTATCGATGTTGCTGAATGCGGATATCTGTCCATTTCCACCAAAGGAAGCGATGCGTTTCTCTAATGACGTGGGTATAGATTGAAACACCATCAATACACGACTCTATCGTAGCTAATAACGTTCTCATTGCCTTTCTCCTTTTCTGATATACTTCTACGCAGCCATGCCTTTGTTGGATATGTGAAGCAAAGATTACATCACTTGTTTCAACAACCGTATACCCTTTTGCCTTTGGCTCTTCGCAGGGGTGAGGTGGTAAGCTGGGTTCCTCGCTATCCACTCCTCAAGCACACCACTCACGCGGTCGTCGGGTAGGAGCATGAGGGTAGATTTTTGGGTTCTTCTGATTACTCATTGTCGTAGGTTTTTAGGGGGTTAATGGCTTCTCGGGTGTCGTAGATGCTTTGAAGGGCAATTCTGTACCGCTCGTTTGCTTCGTCAACCATTGCTTTTTGCTTCTTTCGTTATGGCGGATACCCTCTCTAGGGTCGCCATTCATTTTGTCTATAACCTCTTTTGGGTTCGTTGTTTTTTGCACGGCTGCTTCGAGTTGTCGGCGGAAAAATCTTTCAGTCGTGTCGGCTTCGTAACAAGCTTGAAACGCGATTCCTCTTCTTATTTCTCGCGCTTTAGCTCGTCCTCCAAAAATCTTGATTGCGTTGTCCTTTATTGTTGTTGGTTTTAGGGTGTCGTGGATGTTTCCCACCACTTTTGCCCTTCCATCTTTGAGCCTAAATTCAAGGTAGTACATATTTAGGGGTTTATACTCTGCGCTGGTCTTGCTGTGCGCAAGCAGGTAAAACATTTGGCTGGAGTCGGAGAACGTTACCACCATGCGATAGTCTTTATCCTCTATGATGTCCCCCTCCCAAATCTCAGGGTTCTTCCTCTGTCGCTGGACATACTAGCTGGATAATCGTTTCGCGGACTACTTCGTGTTCTTCGCCTGCATCGTTTTGGATGTAATACGCTAAGCGAAACATCTCGGTATCGGTGTCTGGATTTTCTTCAAGTCCAGAAAACTTGTTGCCCTTGTGCCACTTGCCTGCGTGGTCGCGTCCTCTGAATAAACTCTTTCTCATTGCCTTTCTTCTTTTATAATATGTACTTTTAGGCAGCCATGCCATTGTTGGATGCGCGAAGCAAAGATCACATCACTTGTTTCGACCACAGTGTGTCCTTTTGTCTTTGCTCTTCGCAGAGTGAGATTGCAAGCTAGGTTCCTCGCTATCCACTCCTCAAGCACACCACTCACGCGGTCGTTGGGTAGGAGCATGAGGTAGATTTCTGGGTTCTTCTGATTACTCATTGTAGGTTCCTGCTTCAATTCTCAATATACCTTCTTCCCATACGGGGTAATAACTTCCAGCCTCACCGCTGAATCGTCCTTGGCAATAGGCTTTAAAGCCCGTCACACGTACCTTAACGCCTGCGGCATAGCGCAATCGGATGGCTGGCTTACCCTAATGGTGCTCCTCGGTCTTCCTGAGAGATGAAGACGAAGGTCTTCTTCGGGTACTTTTTCGGGCAATCCTACAGCCTGTGCGTATGTCCATCCTGTGTATTGGAAGCTATCTATGATGACAAACTCTGGACTGCGTTGTTTAGAGACGTTCCACCAGCTCATCATAAGTATCAGAGATGATAATATTAAATCGTCTACTCACCTCGTGCATTCTAAATAGCTCGAGTCGCTCTTTAAGACTCTGTCTAATGCCTTCCTCATAAGAGCAAAGGAGTGTTTTACCATATTCGCAAAACTTCCGTGCGAGCTGCATCGTGAAGCTGCTTTTTGCCCGATGCACTTTGACCAGAGACAAACCACATCTCACCTATTGTCGGATGACCAAAGGCTGCTGCCCACTTGCCATCCCAATTCAGCACCTTATATCGCTTCTTGAGTACTTCCTCTGGACTGTATGCTCGTTTACTCATTGGGGTTAGATTGTTGTAGTTTCATTTTTCGATTTCGGTGTAGACTCTACGCAATCCTCCAGCTGTTTTGCGCACGATACTACCAATGTCTGTGCCTTCAGGAGCGTTTGCCATCGCTACTACTCTAGCTTGCTCGCGCAAAAAGGCTTCTCGGTCTCTGCCATCATCGGGAGTCACCCGTGCGTAGCGGTCACCATATCGGCTCAACATCTCGGTATATCCTACCTTTTGAGACTCAATGCTACGAGTTATCTTAGCTCTTAAACCATCTGCGCCCATCATGTACCATGCGCAGCAGCGTTCTGAGGCGTTCCACAGGGCTTTAAGCTCCAAAAAGCCTCATATTGTAGGTCACCAGCCTCGTCTAAGATGATAAGGGGACGGTCAATACTGCGGAGGTAATAGACGAGGTCATCGTAGATGTCGGAGTATCGTCCTCTTGTCGTCACGCCAAACTCAGAGGCAATACTGCGGATGAGTTTGAGCTTGGTCTTAACCTGCGAGCAGTCGATGTAGACAGCATTGCGGTGGGTCTTTACATAGTGGCGAGCTGTAAAAGTTTTCCCGATATTGGGCAAATCACAGAGGATACCGCTAAGGCTAGACTGTTGGCATGCCTCAAGTTGCGCGCTTACAAACTCAAAGGTGGCAGTTTTGGCAGCTTGCCATTCAACGTCTCCGCGTAGGTTTACACCAAGTCGTCGGGCGATACTCACCCATGCGCCATCACTCAGCACGCGGTCGGTCTGACCCTTTTTGACGGCACTATATACTGAGGTGGTCATACCCAAGGCAGCTGCGTGCTTGGCATCCGAGGGATAGTTGGCGCGATTAGCTGTGATGGCAGCCATAATCTTATGCTTGTACTCCGTTGTAATCATATTTGTATGCTATTATAAGGGGCTGTGAGGGATGTTATAAGCTCTCCAACGCTCGTGCGCGGTAGTCCGTGGCAGGCGGTGGGAGGTAGTGGTCGTCCTCCTCGGGAGGAGTGGGGATGATGAGGGTCATCAATATCTAGCAGGGGCTTGAGAGGTCGGACTTGCCAAAAATTCGGGTCGGGCTTAATGATACCCAACTGAGGGATGGCGTTGTCTTCGACGTACTTGCTAAACTTGGCAACCTTCTGTTGTTGCTTGGCAAATTTGGCATGATCTTCGGTGGTCTGCTCTGCCATCACGCGGTTGTAAGTCTCTACGCGCTCGACTGTATCAATGTATCGGTCACCTTGATAGAGGTAGACTTCCGTAGGTCGTCCCTCCTCATCGGGGAGATAGCAGGCGGTTACCTTGTAGTCATTAGGAGCGAGCTGCTCAAGCACCTCTGTCTTGCTCAACCACCAATCTTCGCCCATCACGCGCACGGTGGAATTACGTCTGACACTGGTTTCTACGCGCTCACCAATATAGCGTGCCAAGGTGATTTTTGTCCAGCGGTAGGAGCGTGGGGTTGATATTGGCGACTAGCACGTCCCAACGGCTCATGTTGGGGTACTTCTTTTGGTTAGGGTGCAAGCTGCGTTCCATTCTTCGCAGTCCCTACGGTCGTCGGCTACTAGCTCATCATAGGTGTAGTATTGCTTTGTCCTCGTAGAGCCTCGTTGGTGGCATCGCTCACCTTCTTGGCCTCAGTCCGCCACTTGCCCTTGCCATAAAATCGTCCAATACCTTCGTGGTTTTGTGGATGATGCTGCGCTTTTTCGCACCATTAAGAGGTTCAGCATACTTCTCTTGCGAGTTTTGAGCTGCGCAGAATCTGACAAAGGGGAAAGCAACACCTGCCTGCAAGAATCCAGTCTTATATTGGGTCATCGAGTGATTTTTCGACCTCGATACCTGCTGGCATCCCCCAGCCATGGCGGTCGATAAGCCCTAAACATATCGCGGAAGCAGTCGAGTACAAGCCTCTCGTCCTTTTTCCTTGCGTAGCTCGCACCGATAACGCATTGGCTGACCACATCGTAAGCGTAGTAGGCATGGATGCGCTGCTTGGTGTCTTTGAGCTTGCGAGTCAAGTCCACGTCGTCCATCGTAATCTGAGAGGGCTAAATTCACCAGCATGTCGGTGCATGTGGGGCATCTGCTCGTGCATATACGTGGTGTAGCTGTTGTGAGCCTTGGCAATGAGGAGGCGGTTCTTGGGACGGTTGAGATAGTTGCTGATAGTACTTTCGCTCAGCTCCTTAGGATTACCATCCTTGTCCACAAAAGTCCTCGGGGTCGAAGAGTGCACCCGTTTCTGGGTCATAGACCTCAAGCTCACCGCAGACAAATTGGTTGTACATCTCGGCTACGTTCGCGTTGAAGGGCTTATTGGGCAGGCAGCTTATGCCAATAATCAGCTGTTCAGTCTTGTGGTCTACCTTGCGTGCTGCTTGGTTGCCAAACTTGCCACTAATAAGACTGCTGTAACCTTCCTTTTTGTACTCATTGGCTTTCTTCCTGAAGCGCAATGTACTGCTTTGGCAGCGTGTGACCATAGAGGTCACGCAGTCCTTCAATCACTGCACACATGCGCTCCCAGCTGAATTTCTCCTTAAAGAGCTTCTTAGTCGTTGCTGTGTGGTTGTAGAGGTAGATGGCGCAGTTTAGCACGCTGGCGTTGGTCACATACTCGTTGACCTTCTCAATTGGTAGGTCAATACCACATTCTGCCTTGCTTGAGTAGTAAGCCATCGCTCGTTGGTCTACCTCATAGTTGCTCCGCAGCCAATTCTCAAGCATTATCTGATGTTTCTCTGGGTAGAGTGCATCTAGCTTAGTCTTGTAAGCAGGGGCAAGCTATTGACTGCGATGAGCGCGCAACAGCCAGCAGCACCACCGCCACGACGCACCACTTGGATGCGACCGCGAGCTGAGGAGTTGCTTGTAATTAGATGAGGAGATTATCCCCTTATCTCATCAACTCTCGCGCTGATATGCATAGCTGCTTGTTGTAATACTCCATTGTTGTTGTGTTTTGCCCATTGGGCGGTTACTACTTCAATTGAGCTATCTCGTGCTGCAATTGTTCTAGCTGAGGAATGGTCAAGACTTCAACCTCTTTTACAATCTTGTCGTAATGAGTAACGATGCAATGTCCTGTTTGCATAGCAACTTCTAGGACTGCGCCATTTTTCAAAAGGTTTGTATCATCTTTCCATTGCTTGTGTGGATTGTTTCACACTCGAGGGGCTTCCACCATCACCTTTGCACCATGCTCTATTGCAGTGCGACGGATAAAATGAGCCAAACGGCTATCACTCCATTCCAAGAGTGCCTTGTTTACCATGCGTGGGGTAACTTTCCACATTTTGGCTAACCTAGCCTTTTCTTCTGCATTAGCTGCAATGTAACGCTTGAGGTTTTTCTGTTCCATTTGTTGGATAATTGTTAATACATTCATTGTTTTGGTGATTTCCTTCGCTCACATCGCCTCTTTTTCGTATCTTTGAGGCGTGTTCTATTTGGAACCCACTGCAAAAAGTACAACATATTTCGCCACTATGCAAGAAAAAGAACAAAAATCACCAATCAAACAAAGGATTTTGTATTTTGTCGAGAAACTTGGCATAAGTAAACGCGAATTTTTATGCTGAAGTTGGAATATCTCGGGGTACATTAGAGAGCCAATCAGGCATCACAGAAGATGTTATGGCGAAATTTATCGCCACTTATCCGCAAGTGAATATTCAATGGCTTATAACTGGATTAGGAGATATGATAATACCAGAACAGGAGGCTGCCCTTGCGAAATACCTAACTCTCCTCCAGAAAAAGTCCACTAAGGATAGGGATAGCGGTATACCATTGATACCCATTGAAGCTGCTGCGGGTTACTTCAAGGAGAGCAAAACATCCACCTCTCTGACTGCAAAATATTTGAAGTTCCAATCTTCACAGGTGCAGACTACCTAATTCCCATAAAGGGAGATTCTATGCTACCCAACTACAACAGTGGCGACATCGTAGCATGCCAAAAAGTAAGTCCACAAAGCGCATACTTTCAATGGGGTAAGGTTTATGTAGTAGACACAGAACAAGGGGTTCTCATTAAGAGATTGTTTGAAGGAACTACCAAAGATACAATCCGATTGGTCTCAGATAACACAAAATACCCTCCCATAGAAGTTCCACGAATGGAAGTATACCACATGGCGGTAGTATTAGGTACACTGCGACTAGAGTAACCCCCGTTTTCACCCTGTAAAAATCATCTCTTACAGTGTAAGTGATTGATAATCTCTTATATATAAGATGAGAGAAGAAAAACGACTATATATTTTCATATACAACTCACAACAATTATATACGCTACAATTAGAATAGCGTATATTTCACCCCTCACTCACTACCTCATAACACCCCACTTTGTAACCCCACTTCTATATTTTTGTAACCCCACTTTGTAACCCCACCTGTAACCCCACCTGTAACCCCACCCTATTTTTCCCCTCCCAAGTGATCATTTGCGTCACACCCTAATAATCCACAAAAAAGCCGTCAGAAAGCCATTATAACGACCTTCTGACGGCTTTTCAATCTCCATCCTAGGCAAACCCCCTTCACCCACCTATTTGAGACTGCGTAAAACAGGCAAAAAAACACAATACCACGCACATATCCTTACACCTTAACTCCTCCGATAAACACTAGCAATCTCATCTATATACAACAAATGGAGCAGCCACGCAGCCACTCCATTCTCAAACATCCAAAAATAAGCCCCTTTTTAGCCTCTCTCGCGCCCTTTTTCCCTCCATCGCACCATTGTGCCACCTCATGTAACGCAAACGTGCCTACACGTATCATCTTTGCAGCAACGCACCCATCATTTCGCCCCCAAATGTAACCCAAATGTAACGCCATGTATCATTTCGTTTTGTGGTGCATTTTCCGTGATTTCGTTGTAACCCTTTCATTTCCCGATTGTTATCGGTGGTTCTCGCATATCTTCAATGATACGCTTCGTTCTGTGCCC
>BNJT01002627.1_pt1 | contig 32879 bp, 52 predicted proteins | sample 8540491 | NCBI WGS metagenome assembly BNJT01 (sample SAMD00202455, study PRJDB9452) | human saliva metagenome | host: Homo sapiens | reverse complement strand
ATCATTCTCAAGCAAGGCGGACCAGCAATCCTAGCACTCTTTGAGTATCCTTTTCTTGAGATAAAAATAACCAGCACTCTCCATAGAAGGTGCTGGTTTTTAATGTCTGATAGATATGAATAATAAGTTTATTTATATTTACTATTTTTTTGTTTTAGTATCGCTTGACAAAGAGGTATGTTCATACTACAATGGTTTCTAACAAAGAACTGAACAAAAGAGGTATCAGTATGATTTCAGAAAAACAATTTAAGGTGTTGTCATTTTTGTGGGAACATCCACAAGAGGATTTTACACAAAGAGAATTAGCAGAAGAGTTGGGATTCTCTCTAGGGAAGGTTAATTCCTTGCTAAAAGAATTGAAAGAAGCCCAATTCCTTGACCAAGAGGGATACCTATCTGAGTTAGGGAGAAATAGCTCTTGAGCCTTTTCGTGTTCAAAATGCAATCATTATGGCTGCTGGAATGAGTAGCAGATTTGCTCCTTTATCTTATGAAATTCCTAAAGGATTGTTAAAAGTCAAAGGACAACGTTTGATTGAAAGAGAAATCGAACAGTTACTAGAGGCAGGTATAGAGGATATTACAGTCATTGTAGGATATATGCAGGAAAAAAATGTTTTTACCTTGCAGATAAATATGATGTAAAAATCGTTGTAAACAATGATTACTATAAATACAACAACTGTTCTTCACTAATGCTAGTCAGAGATCAGTTGTCAAATACCTATATTTGTTCGTCAGATAATTATTTTGTTGAAAACCCATTTGAAAAATATGTCTATAGAGGCTATTATTCAACAATATTTGCAGAAGGGGAAACAGACGAATACTGCGCGATAGAAGATGCCAATCATATTATTAAAGGGATACAGATTGGTGGAGAAAAACACATGGGCTATGGTAGGTCACGTGTATTTTCGACCGTGCCTTTAGTGAAAAAAATTCGTTGAGATTTTAGAAAAAGAATTTAAACACGAACCTTACAAAGAACAACTTTGGGAGGATTACTATAGCCGTCATGTCAACGAGTTGCACCTAGTAGCACGTCATTACTCAGCAGATATTATCAAGGAGTTTGATTCCTTGGATGAATTGCGACAATTTGATGAGCGGTACTTGATGAATGCTAATTCGGAGATTATCGACAATATCTGTGAAACCTTACATTGTATAGCTTCAGATATCATGAATATCAAACCTCTAAAAGATGGTCTGACTAATACATCCTTTAGTTTTGATTGTCTTGGGAAAAAATATGTTTACCGTCATCCTGGGGTAGGTACTGAAAAAAATACATTGATCGTTCTAGCGAAGCGGCTTCTATGGAAGTCGCTGCAAAACTACAAATCGATCGCACTTTTGTTGCCATGAGTAAAGACAAGGGTTGGAAAATTTCAGAGTTTATCACGAATGCGAGAGCTCTCGACTATGATAATTGGGACCACGTCGAAAAAGCCATGGAACTCTTGAGAAGATTGCACCAGTCTGGAGAAAAAACAAATCACAATTTTGACTTAATTGCAGGGAATTGATGATTTCAAAGAGAAGTTACAGGTTAGCAATCGTTTTGAGTTTGATGGGCTGGATGAATTGGACCAGTTGATCGCAACTCTCATAGAATTTCTAAAAAAAGACAAGGCCGAGAAAGTTCTCTGTCATGGGGATTCCTACAGTCCTAATTTCCTCTTGAATGAACAAGATGAGATGAGCTTGATTGACTGGGAATACTCAGGTATGGGAGACCCTGCAGGTGATATAGGAACCTTTATTTGTTGTTCAAACTACACACTTGAGCAAGCTGAAAGAGTTCTTGAAATTTATTCACAGGGATCTTTAGATACGAAAACTAAACGCCATTACGTGGCTTATGTGGCAGTGACATCATACCACTGGTTCTTATGGGCCTTATTCCAGGAGAGTGTCGGTAAACCTGTCGGAGAATTTCTATATATTTGGTATCGTTATACCAAACAATATGGTCAGCTTGCATTAAGTATGTATTTGGAGGAAGATTGAGATGAAAACCGTATCTGAAATTGAACAACTAGTCGCAGAAGAGACCAAGCATAGACTAGAAGAGATGGAGTCTCCAGAGTATGAGTTTCCAAAACCATTCTTGAGAAAAGACTTTATCTTTGTAGGTCTTGCCGTTATTATTAACCTACTTTTGATTATCCTAGCCATGACAGGAGGAATTCAATAATGTCAAAAATGAATGACTTTATTCAACAAGAAACCATCACAGGGATTGTACCGATGACCAATAAGGATCGTCAATATTCCTTCTGGGATTTATTCCTATCAACCAGTGGTTTTGCAATTGCAACCTGGTGTTACACTCAGGGTGCCTATGTAGCTCAGTACTTGACTTTCAGTCAAATGCTGATTAATATTTTTAGCTTTAATATTATTTGGGTCTTTATTGAATGTCTTCCTATCTTGTTTGCAGTCAAATACGGAATTGATTTATGGATTTGGCTCCGAGCGGTTTTAGGAAAAACGTGGGGTAGCTCTTTTATCGACTACAATTAGCTTAGCTAACTTTGGTTGGTATGCCGTTGCTGCGAATCTCTTTTGCAAGTTCCATGATTCATTTGGCCAATAGCTTTTGGCCTTGGACTTGATAAGGGTTTATGGGCACCAATCCTTGGGACACTCTGTGTCTTATTGGGAACCTTGATCGCCCTTGGTGGACCTGAAGTCATTAAGTGGACAAACCGTTTCTTGGTTATCGCTTTGTTGCTTGTAGGTTTGATCATCGTAGGTATTTGTTTCGTAGCGGTACCTATTACAGATATTATGAATATTCAACCAGCAACACAAGGAGATTTAACTCCACTTGAACGCTTCATGCTTTCAGGAGAAGGAAACGTAGCCTTCGCCTTTTTCTTGGTCTACTCAGGCTCTTGTATTGCCGCGTTTAGCTAAAAACAGAACGTAGCGGTTATTGGGGAACAGCCTTGTCTTATGGAGTAGTAGCACCTTTCTTCGTAGCGACTGGTGGTGTTATGGCCCTAGCTATGTTTGTGAAAACAGGAGTCTACGAAAGTGATCCAACTACCATGCTTTCAACGCTAAGTACCCCAGCCTTTGCTCTCTTGAGTTTATTACTAGTAGCTTTTGCCAACATCGGGACACAAGGAACAGGGTCTTATGTAAACTGTATGATTGTCAAGAGTGGGATGCCTAAGGTAAGCTACAAGTTAATGGTTTGGATTGCCATGGTTTATGTAAGTGCATTGACTATCTGGGGTGGTGTAGAAGAATACTTTGGTTCATTCATCTCGCTTGCAGCCTATATCCAAGGTCCTATTATTGGAATGATTGTTGTCGATTATTTCTTGCTCAGAAAACGCAAACTTGACTTGCGTTCAGCTTACTTCCTTGAGGGCCATCAGGCATATAAATTCACAAAAGGCTTTAATCTCGTTGGTTTATCTTGTGTATTCATTTCATTACTTGTAGCTGTACTATTTGTCTACAACCCAGTAACTGCTCAAATCCAGAGCCCAATTTTCTTGGTTACAACAGGTAGTGGATTTACGGCGATTTTTTTGGTGGCTTCCTATATTGGTTAGCAAGCCTAACTCCGTTGAAACATTACATGATTAAAGACAGAGAGCAAGTAACCATTTAAATAAAAACAACCAGCACTTTCCATAGAAGGTGCTGGTTTTAATCATTGACATTAAACTTTTCTCCGCTTGATTTCGAGTAATCTTTGATAAAAGAAAGAGTTTGACTACTATAGATATAAGGGAAAGTAGAGATGCTCGCAATTCCAAAGCTAATCCAGATAAGGAGATACCAAGGAAGTAGCTGTAAATCAAGGACGAAAGCGTTGGAACTTATAGCCTTTCATAAGGAAGCGACTGGTTTTGTAGTACGCGACTTGGCTTTTGGCAATTCCAATTGCAAGGGTATCACATAGGAGAAGTTCTACTTGGGAATATGCATAGTATTGTGGCAGATAGGCAATGGTTCCCTAAAATCATCAGAAAGACACTACCAAAGAAGTAGAGTGCAAAAAGTGAGCAGGAAAATGTTCGATATCTGAATTGGTGACGATCGACGGATGGAAATTCAGGGATGAAGTTCTACAAATTTTACGAGCCATGAGCACTGCTATAAAAAGAGCAAGTAGACTCCAAAAAGATTAGGGATGCTCCACAAAAAAGAGATAGAAACGCTTGAGTAAGAGAGTCAGAAAAGGTCTGGGTAAAGAAGCGGTTGTCAAAGCAAGGACAGGCTATCTTTAAAGGAAAGCTCTATCTCAGAAATTCTGTAAAGATTAATGGTAGTAAAGAGAGCACCAGCTAGGATAATGGAGCTTGTAAATCCAACGGCTATCGGAAAGAGAGCAGATTGGATTGTGATCCCTAGAAAAACTCAAGAAGGACTGTTCAAGAATGCCCTTCATCAAGTAGGGATAAAGGTCTGATAAAGCTCGATAGAATCAAGAGAATACTTGGCAATAAAAAGACAAGCAGCAGACGTAGGGTGTTCAGCTTGAAATTGTCTAGCCTGCTGGCGAACTTCTTTTTAAATTAATTTTTGGGTACTTTCATTCTTTCATTATACCATAGTTCGTGACAGTTCCTGTTTTTTTGATAGAATCATACAGTATGCCCTTGGGCACAAAGTAAGAACTGGGACTGTCTTTCCCAGCTTCGGAGGTAAAAAATGTCAGATTCACCAATCAAATATCGATTGATTAAGAAAGAAAAACATACAGGAGCTCGTTTGGGTGAGATTATCACACCCACATGGTACCTTCCCGACGCCCATGTTTATGCCAGTAGGGACTCAAGCAACAGTTAAGACTCAGTCTCCTGAAGAATTGAAAGAGATGGGGTCAGGGAATTATCCTGTCCAACACTTATCACTTTGTGGCTTCGACCAGGTGACGAACTCATTGCCCGTGCTGGTGGGCTTCATAAGTTTATGAACTGGGACCAACCAATCTTGACAGATAGTGGTGGTTTTCAAGTGTACTCTCTAGCAGATAGTCGAAATATCACAGAAGAAGGGGTAACCTTCAAGAATCACCTCAATGGTTCTAAGATGTTCTTGTCACCAGAAAAAGGCCATCTCTATCCAAAATAATTTAGGGTTCAGACATCATGATGTCCTTTGATGAGTGCCCTCAATTTTATCAACCCTATGATTATGTAAAAAAATCAATCGAACGTACCAGTCGTTGGGCTGAACGTGGCTTGAAAGCTCACCGTCGTCCACATGACCAAGGTTTATTTGGGATTGTACAAGGGGCAGGATTTGAAGACCTTCGTCGTCAGTCAGCTCAAGACCTTGTCAGCATGGATTTCCCAGGCTACTCTATCGGTGGACTAGCCGTTGGAGAAACCCATGAGGAGATGAATGCAGTTTTGGACTTTACGACCCAACTGCTTCCTGAGAATAAACCTCGTTACTTGATGGGAGTAGGAGCGCCAGATAGCTTGATTGATGGGGTGATTCGTGGGGTAGATATGTTTGACTGTGTCTTGCCGACGCGTATCGCTCGTAATGGTACTTGTATGACTAGCCAAGGACGTTTGGTTGTCAAGAATGCCCAGTTTGCTGAGGACTTCACACCACTTGATCCAGAGTGTGATTGCTACACATGTAAGAACTACACCCTGTGCCTATCTTCGTCACTTGCTCAAGGCTGATGAAACCTTTGGTATCCGCTTGACAAGTTACCATAACCTTTACTTCTTGCTCAACCTCATGAAGCAGGTTCGTCAGGCTATCATGGATGATAATCTTTTGGAATTCCGTGAGCATTTTGTTGAAAAATATGGCTACAATAAATCAGGGTCGTAATTTCTAAGATTATCAATCTAAAAGCTTGAATCCTAAGTTTTCTCTTAGGATTTTTTTCTTCTTTTTGATAAAAATAAAGGTAATATGGAATGAACATTAGATGGTTTTTTTACTACTCTAATGAACGGAGAATAAACTCGTATGCGTATTAAATGGTTTTCCTTGATCAGGATTACAGGCTTACTCTTGGTACTCTTGTACCATTTCTTTCAGACGGTTTTTCCAGGAGGTTTCTTCGGGGTTGACGTCTTTTTCACCTTCTCAGGTTTCCTAATTACGTCACTTTTATTAGAAGAATTTGGCCAAAAAGGGAAGATTGATATCTTAGGATTTTTTAGAAGACGTTTTTATCGGATTTTTTTCCACCAGTTGTCTTGATGATCCTTGTCGTTATGCCCTTTACTTTCTTGGTTCGGCAGGATTATGTAGCCGGGATTGGTGGTCAGATTGCTGGTGTCCTTGGTTTTATGACCAATTTCTATGAAATGTTAACAGGGGGAAGTTATGAATCTCAGTTCATTCCTCATCTCTTTGTTCATAACTGGAGTTTAGCGGTTGAAGTTCATTACTATATCTTGTGGGGCTTGGCAGTTTGGTTCATGTCTAAGCAAGCCAAAACAGGTGGGCAACTACAGGGGAATGGTTTTTCTACTATCTTCAACTACCTTTGTTGTTAGCTTCCTTTCAATGTTTATTGGTAGCTTTATCGTTTCTTCCTACTCAACACTTTACTTTTCAAGTCTAACTCATGTTTATCCATTCTTCCTAGGTAGTGTCCTAGCTACCTTGATAGGGGTCCGTCATACGACACCTCTTCTCAAACGTTTGAATCAAACCTTGGACTTGAAACAGACCTTATTAGTCTTTTCAGCTGGTCTCGGAGTTTTACTCTTATTGACCTTCTTCGTGAAATTCAATTATCTCTTTGCCTACTTGCTTGGCTTCTTGTTGGCAAGTATAGCTGCTCTTTCTGATGATCGTTGCAGCACGACTTTTGCATGAGAAAACTCCGACAATTGAAGAGCCAAAGGTAATTAGCTTCTTAGCTGACACCAGCTATGCCGTCTATCTTTTCCACTGGCCGTTTTATATCATCTTCTCTCAGTTGATGAGCAATCTACCAGCTGTGATTCTCACCACTATCTTCTCTTATCTCTTTGCAAGCCTTTCTTTCTATGTGATTGAACCTTTCATTGCAGGGAAGAACAGTAGCTTATTGCAAAAGGTAAAAGAAATTCCGCATATTCAACCAATCTTTGCGGGTAGCGTTGGATTTCTTAGCTTGCTGACACTGATTGTGATGCTCATAGCTCCCCAAGTCGGTGCTTTTGAAACGGATTTGATGGTAAATGGCCTCAATCAAGCTCAAACCAATATCACCCGTACAAAAACCATGGCGGATCAAGCAGAAGCAAGTCGCTACAATATTGCCGAAGGTGTATCCATCATCGGAGATTCTGTAACCTTGCGTGCAACACCTGGACTTAAAGAGGTTCTACCAGACGCTCAGACAGATGGTCAAGTAAGCAGAAATATCAAGCAAGCCAATGCTATTATGCTCAACCACAGTCAGAATAAAGTCCTCCCTAAAATAGTCGTTATTGCTACTGGAGTGAATAATCCTGAGGATTATAAGGCTGACATCGATTCTTTGATAACGAATCTACCTAAGGGGCATCAACTTGTACTTATGACACCTTATGAAGGGGACAAAACTCAAGCAACTCAGCCTTATGTAGAACAGTATGCTAGCTATGTGCGTGAAGTAGCTCAGAAGTATCCTTACATTGAGGTTGCAGACTGGAATCAGGTGTCTAAAGATCATCCAGACATCTGGAAAGGAACGGACCAGGTTCATTTTGGAAGTGATAATACTAAACTAGAAGAGGGAGCTAAGCTCTACGCAGAAACGATAGCATCAGCTATCAAGGCCTTAGCAGATAAGCCTGTGAAGTCAAAAATAATATTTAAAAAAAGTAGAGATGACTGTTCTCCAATGTCATTAAGTTAGTAATCTAACTATTTGAATAGGAGATAGGATTGAGATCATCAAAGTGATTCTCTATCCTATCTTCTATTTTTTTTGCATAACAAATAAAGGTTTTTTCACCCTATTTTTTTGAGATTTATGTTACTCTATAGATGAAATCAATTACCGATTGGGCCTTTATTTTTCTTGGATATTTTCGATTCGGTCGAATAATAGATAACTGTTTCTTGAGGTAGTTTTTCAACTGGAGAGAAGAAAGGGAACCGTTAAAAAACAAACGGCAGGCATAAGTCGCATCTGAGAAACACACTTTATATCTTTTGTTTTTTTGTGACTACTGTCGATGGCAACTTGCGAGGTTACCCAACGACAAAAAGTTAAAATTTGTAAATCGGGCAAAGATTTCTTGGAGAATCCCTTCCTTCTTTTTGGCATGAAAATTGACCAAGCCAATACTGTATTTCAGGTCACGAAAACTAGTCTCTATGCCCCATCTGCTGGCGTAGAGATTTTTTAATTGTTGGACTGAATAGTCTGTATTTGTCACTAAAGTTTCGTATTTTCCTTCTTCCACTTCTAAACGCACCATACGAAAAAGGAAGTTGGTATAGTTCAACAGGGTCATGTTTTTGACTTGTTTCTGGAAGAAAAATCAAAAAGTAGAATTGTGTGGAATAAAATGATAGTCATTGGGGAAATCACGATAAAGTTTTTTTGAGCTGATTGGTTTGCTTTCGTGATAATTTTAGAGAAAAGTTTTGATCAAAAACACTCTGTATTTGGCAAGTTGAAGGAGGAACGCATGGATTGTTTTTCCATCTCGAATTCGGATGATATAAAGCCATCCTTTTTTTCTTGAAAAATGAGCCATAAGATTGTAACTTTCATAGCCTCTATCCATGATAACAAGAGCTTTCTCGAAAGGGAGAAGCCTTCATCATCTGAATCAGAGCTAAGCGCTCATGTTGCGTATGTTTGTCTTGAATAGAAACATCTCTATACACTCCAGTCGTCAAGTCGTATAGGGCATTTATGTGTATGAGATTATAGGATTTAACATCCGTTTGGGTTTGGATAGAGGTTTCTGTATCCATGGGATTTCGAGGAATACAGATATCACTCCCATCTGCAGCGAATATCGGAAGATTGGTGTTAAGTGGAATAGGTGCTGTAAATTCTTTAAATAAGGTATAGAAAGCCTCAGGTTTTATCTGATAGCGTCTTTGAACAAAGGCTGAATTTGAAACTGTCAGTCTAGCATCTAGTAATTCTTTTGACAGTGATTTTCCTCCCATTCCCAGAATGGTACGAATCATGGTTTCTAGTGATAACCTTCTTTTTACGAGTAAAGGCCTGTTCATCTTGTTTGACGAGCTCAACTTTTTGACCAAGGATACTCTGAATACTCTTATTCAAGTGGGCTTTTATCTGTTTTATCATGGGAAGTACCTCCTTAACTATCAGTTTAGCACATAAAAAAAGAAACCCAAATACAGAATTGTATTTGAATTTCTTAACTTAATGACATTGGACTGTTCTCTACTTTTTTTCTTTTTTTAGAAAGTATTTCTTAGAAGCTCAATCATTCTCTAAGTTTAATTCTCTAACCTATGCCAATATCCTCTTGCTCTAGGTTGTTATCTCTTTGGGCAGTTTGGCCAAACTATGACTAATTTCTAGTCTGTAGTTTTTTTATGGCGAATCACGTCTTGATTGGGAAAGACTTGCCAAATTGTCAGAATTATGAGAAAATAGGTGCAGTTTACAAATGGAGGGAATGCAATGAGAGAAGATATCAAAATCAATGATCGTGCTCTAGCATTAGGAGAACAAATCATTGAAAAGCTAGAAAAAGTTTACGATACAGATGTGGAACTGGATGTCTATAATCTTGGCTTGATTTACGAGATTCATTTGGACGAGGCTGGTCTTTGTACAATTGTCATGACCTTCACCGACACAGCCTGTGACTGTGCAGAAAGTTTACCTATCGAAATCGTGGCAGGTTTGAAACAGATTGAAGGGATTGAAGATGTCAGGGTTGAAGTTACCTGGTCACCTGCCTGGAAGATTACGCGAATCAGTCGCTATGGTCGCATAGCACTTGGACTACCACCACGCTAAAATACAAGAGCTCTCTGCTAATAAACAGAGAGCTGTTTTGTTATTAGATTCCTCTAACTGCGAAATAGTGTCCGCTTGGATTTGCAAAGTTAAAGTGAGGGAAAGGTTGAGTACTGATCGGACTGGTGGTATCAGTTACTGCAGCTATGCGCTCGTGAAGGACGTGAAGGTCTGCTGACTCAAAGAGAAGGCTAGGTTTCATATCAACTACCTCTGGCGATACCTGACGAATAAAGTCTTTGGCGTAGACAGTAAAATTCAGTGTACTGTCCGTGTGAGGTTTCATTTCAAAAGTTTCAAAACCCATAATTTCTGATTGATTAAAAACTTCAAAACCGATAGCAGACCAAAAGTTTCTCTCAGCTGCTACATCATCTACGTAGAGCATAATTCTTGTATTTTTTTGAAAACATTGTTTCTTCTTCATAATCATAGTTAGAGCAATTATCTTATCACATTTCACGAGATAAGACAAAGGATTAGAAAAAGCAGTCATTTAGCGACTGCTTATTTTCTAGTTATTTTTTTACCAGATTGTTCCATATTCCAGAAATCTGTAACGGCACCACGTGATGCAGAAGATACTGTATGGGCATACTTACCAAGGACGCCACGGCTATAAAGTGGTGGCAAGGTTGTTTCTGCCTTGCGTTTTTCAAGTTCTTCATCAGAAACGTCCATGGAAATTTCTTTAGTATCTTGGTCGACAGTGACGATATCGCCTGTACGAAGGTAGGCAATTGGTCCACCATCCTGAGCTTCAGGAGCGATATGTCCAACAACCAATCCATAAGTACCACCAGAGAAGCGGCCATCTGTCAAGAGGGCAACCTTGTCTCCTTGGCCTTTACCAACGATCATTGATGAAAGTGATAGCATTTCAGGCATACCAGACCACCCTTAGGTCCAACGAAACGAACAACGACAACGTCGCCATCAACGATTTCATCTGACAAGACAGCTTGGATAGCATCTTCTTCAGAGTCAAAGACCTTAGCTGGACCAACGTGACGACGAACTTTAACACCGGACACCTTGGCAACTGCACCGTCAGGAGCAAGATTACCGTTCAAGATGATAAGCGGACCGTCCGCACGTTTAGGATTTTCAAGTGGCATGATGACTTTTTGACCTGGAGTAAGATCTGCAAAGTCAGCCAAGTTTTCAGCGACAGTCTTACCAGTACATGTGATGCGGTCTCCGTGAAGGAATCCATTTGCCAACAAGTACTTCATAACCGCAGGCACACCACCAACTTCGTAAAGGTCTTGGAAGACATACTGACCAGAAGGTTTCAAATCAGCCAAGTGAGGTACACGTTCTTGGATGGTATTAAAGTCCTCAAGTGACAAGTCAACATTAGCTGCGTGGGCAATGGCGAGCAAGTGAAGAGTGGCGTTGGTAGAACCACCTAGAGCCATAGTTACTGTAATAGCATCTTCAAAAGGCTTCGCGAGTCAAGATATCTGAAGGTTTGATACCAAGTTCAAGCATTTTTGACAACTGCACGACCGGCTGCTTCGATGTCTTCTTTCTTATCAGCAGATTCAGCTGGGTGAGAAGAAGAACCTGGCAAACTCATCCCCAAAACTTCGATAGCAGTAGCCATAGTATTGGCAGTATACATACCACCACAGCCACCAGGGCCAGGGCAGGCATTACATTCCAGACGTTTCACGTCCTCAGCAGTCATATCGCCGTGATTCCATTTACCGATTCCTTCAAATACAGAAACCAAGTCGATGTCTTTGCCATCCAGTTGTCCAGGGGCGATAGTACCACCGTAAGCGAAAATAGCTGGGATATCCATATTGGCAATGGCAATCATGGAACCAGGCATGTTCTTGTCACAACCCCCGATAGCTACAAATGCATCTACGTTATGACCGCCCATAGCTGCTTCGATAGAGTCCGCGATGATATCACGAGACGTTAGGGAGAAGCGCATACCCGGTGTTCCCATGGCAATACCGTCGGCTACCGTAATGGTTCCAAATTGTACAGGCCAAGCACCAGCAGATTTGACACCTTCTTTTGCAAGCTTACCAAAAGTCATGCAAGTGGATATTACATGGTGTATTTTTCCGCCCAAGTCGAAATGACTCCCACAATCGGATGTTTCAAAGTCCTTGTCTGTCATACCAGTCGCACGAAGCATGGCACGGTTTGGTGATTTTACCATGCTGTCATAGATGCTGCTGCGGTGACGTTTATCTAATTCTGTCATTTGTTCCCTCCCATTTCAGTTTTTACCATTATAGCACATTTTAAAAAGAATGAACAGAAGAAAAATTTCTTGAAATTTTCAGACAATTCAAACCATTGAAATCTTCTTAAAAAAGATTGCATATTTTTGTTGACATTTAAAATTAAAGTGATATCATTTAGATATCAAAAAAACAGGAGGTCATTCTGATGACTGAAAAAAACTAATCAATTCAAAACCAAATGGTGTAGTAGCATTGATTCTCATTGAGTTGGCACTCGTACTTGGTTTCTTTATATTTATCATGGGTGCTGGTTCAGAAAAACATTTTTTTGGAATTATTATCGGGACTTTTTATTAAGCTTAATTGCAGGTCTAGCTCATGCTGGTTTAAAAGTTGTCAAACCTCAGGAAGCACTGGTTTTGACCCTCTTTGGTAACTATACTGGGACCATCAAAGAACCTGGTTTTTTTACTTTGTCAATCCCTTTCAGCATAGCGGTCAATCCTGCAAATCACACTCGACTTGGACAAAGTGGGTGACGTTAGCACGAAAATCTCCTTTTTCAGGGATGAAATCATCAAATGGAAATGATGTAAATCTTGAAATTGGCAAGAAACAGATTTCCCTCAAAGTTATGACTTTGAGTAATTCCCGTCAAAAAGATTAACGATTGTCTAGGTAAATCCCTGTTGAAATCGGAATCGCGGTTACTTGGAGTGTAGTCGATACGGCAAAAGCAGTCTTCAACGTGGATAACTACAAAGAATATCTTTCATTGCAGTGTGATAGTGCCCTCCGTAATATTGTCCGCATCTATCCTTACGATGTGTCTCCTAATGTGGATACTACAGGTGATGGGCAAGCAGATGAAGGTAGCCTCCGTGGCTCTAGTGAGATTGTAGCTAACCGTATTCGTGAAGAAATCCAAAGTCGTGTTGAGGATGCTGGTTTGGAAATTCTTGAAGCACGTATTACTTACCTAGCTTATGCACCGGAAATTGCAGCTGTCATGCTTCAACGTCAACAAGCATCAGCCATTATTGATGCACGTAAGATGATTGTTGATGGCGCTGTAGGAATGGTTGAAATGGCACTAGAACGTCTCAATGAAGGAGAATTAGTAGAACTTGACGAAGAACGAAAAGCAGCTGATGGTTTCAAATCTCCTAGTCGTTCTCTGTGGCAATCATGATGCACAACCAATTGTCAATACAGGAAGCCTTTATTAGAAATGGCAGAAGCTAAAAAAAGAAGCAGATTCCCCTTCGACTTTCGGCATAAGTTATATGCTGCACTCGCATCATGGGCAGAAGATGACTTTCGATCAGTTAACGGGCAAATTGAATATCTCCTTACAGAATGTGTCAAAGCAACGGAAGAAAGACGGGAAATACGTCTCAGAAACCATTGATGAACCCTTCGAAATTGATATTTAATCTATTTTCCTATCCAGAATAGTGGATAGGAAAAATTTTTTTATCTTTTTGTCAAGTAACTTTACTTTACAAAAAAAGTTTTTGATATACTATTAAAGTTGATGAAAATCAAACCTAATTGAATTTATATCTTAAAAGGAGAAAAACGAAATGGCAGTACCTGCACGTCGCACATCAAAAGCGAAGAAAAACAAACGTCGTACACACTACAAAGTAACAGCTCCATCTGTAAACTTTGACGAAACTACTGGAGATTACTCACGTTCTCACCGTGTATCACTTAAAGGATACTACAAAGGACGTAAGATCGCTAAAGCTGCATCAGCTGAATAATAGAAGGGAGATACCATGCGCGTAAATATTACACTTGAACACAAAGAATCTGGTGAACGCTTGTACCTTACTTCTAAAAACAAACGTAACACTCCAGACCGTCTTCAATTGAAGAAATACTCACCAAAACTTCGCAAACACGTTGTGTTTACAGAAGTTAAGTAAGCATTCAATACGAATCAATACATAAGAAAAACGCTGATTTCAAGCGTTTTTTCTTTTTTCAATTTCAATACATTTCACTATATTTCAGTCCAAACTCTACCTTTTTCTCTACTTTTTTTAGATAAATATATCATCTGGATATTGAAGTTAAGCCCTGCTATCATTTCGATGGCAGGGCTTTTTAATGTTAGTACACTACCTTCTTATCTATATTTTTGATGGAGCTGAAGTTGACATCTACAAAGTTTAATGTTAAAAATACATTCAAAAAAATATTTGAATGAGGTGTTTTATGGTTCAAAATGTTGTTACTTCAATAATCCTGTTTTCTGGGACAGCCGTAGACTTACTTATTATCCTAATGTTATTTTTTGCCAAAAGAAAAAGCAGAAAAGACATCATTAACATCTATTTAGGACAATTTCTAGGCTCTGTTAGTCTAATATTGCTAAGTTTACTTTTTGCATTTGTCTTAAATTATATTCCTAGTAAAGAGATTTTAGGTTTGCTCGGTTTGATTCCAATTTTCCTAGGACTCAAAGTTTTGCTTTTAGGAGATTCTGATGGAGAAGCTATTGCAAAAGATGGTTTGCGCAAAGATGATAAAAACCTGATTTTTCTAGTCGCTATGATTACTTTTGCTAGTTGTGGTGCTGACAATATTGGTGTTTTTGTCCCATATTTTATTACCTTAAATTTAGCGAATTTGATAGTGGCTTTACTTACCTTTCTAGTCATGATTTATCTCTTGGTTTTTTCTGCCCAAAAATTGGCACAAGTCCCTTCTGTTGGAGAAACTTTGGAAAAATATAGCAGATGGTTTATTGCCGTTGTTTATTTAGGATTGGGGATGTATATCCTGATTGAAAACAACAGCTTTGACATGCTAAGGACTGTGTTCGGCTAGGAGAAAAAATTATGAAAAAAGATAGTATCTGTCAAGTGGATGTTATAAATCAACAAAATGTTACAACCGCAACGAACTACCTTGAAAAGGAAAAAGTCCAAAAATCACTTCGCATTTTATCAAAAGTTTACCGATAATAAACAGATAAATATCATCTTTTATCTCCTTGCTGTTGAAGAACTCTGTGTCTGCGATATAGCCTGTTTACTAAATCTCAGTATGGCATCTGCCTCCCACCATCTTCGTAAACTAGCCAATCAAAAACATCTTGGATACTAGAAGAGAGGGGAAAAATTATATATTATTTTATAAAAGATGAGGAAATCAGAGATTTTTTTAATCAACTAGGATAACAACTATTTCTACTACTTTCTACTTTTTCCATGATTATAGGGGGATTATATATGAAATTTTTTTGAAGAAAAATTATTCACAAGAAATACCTACTCGTATCAAAAAAATTTAAGAAAAATACAATATTACACAAAAGCGAACTAGGCAATGCAGGTCAAGTTAGTCAAGTTGAAAGTGGTAAGCGACCAATTACGAGTTCGATGTTAGTTTATTTAAATGCTCTAACCGCTTCGAGCTATACGTATATCGTTTTTGGAGAGTTAGATGAGTTTATTGAGAATCTGTTTCATTATTTTTTTCAGTTCTATTTTATATAGAGATTTAGAGGCTGTAGATGAAAAACTATATTCTTTCATGAGTGATGATTTAATTTCAATCCAATCAAGTTGTCTAAGTATTGCCAAGACATTTGCAAATTTCAATATTCAAAGAAAAAGATTTATGATTTCTACTGAAACTGAAATGGATACTTTTCACAAGAAAGATGACATTGACGTATGGGTTGGTGGAAAAAGTTATAACCCCGCTAGAAGTTTTAGAACCCGTACCATCAATGAATTGACTGTCATTGATTTTGAAGAAATGTTTGATATTCTTTGGTTGATGTTAGGGGATAATTTAATTAAATCATTTGAAGTTAATGTCTGTGGTATCCTATTTGAATTAGGCGGAAATGACATACCCTCAACATTTAGGCAAGAAAACATTGATCCTCTCATCAATAAATGGTGGTATGATAATGTTTCGACAGAAATTATCCCTAATCTAATAAAAACTCAAAGAAAATCCCTTGTTTAATATCGGATTTATGGTAAAATGATATATTAGAAAAAGAATGTATAAAGAGAATATTCCAAAAATCTTACCTTACATCCGTCCCATTAGTTATTTCTCAAAAAGGAAGAACAACCTATTCGTTTAGTATGACTGGTGGTCAACAAATAGATGGAGTGAAATTCAAACAGATATATGAGGACTATATGAAATTACTCAGTCAAGGTAAGGATATCGCAGAGTTATATCAAAAAAATATTCTAAAGAAGAGTTGGCAAATCTAGGCATTAATATTTATCAATCCAATGATATAGAAAGGACTGAGGAAAGAACTTTTGATGAAATTATCAGTTGGGTTTCCAACCCTTATGCAACAAGACCAATTCAAGAAAGGCACACTATTCAATTAGAGCCAACAAGATTTTCACTAGAGGATAAGAAAAAGAATTGAAGAAGCTGCAGCTCAAGGACTAAGCGAAATCGACCTTATTGATTTAGTTGACCTATATGATATTAATTTAGACAATACAAGCGTCAATCGCCATATTGTGGGGTTATTGACTAATAATACCCAAGTAACATACTATTTCCAAGAACAATTAAATAAGGAGTTGCTGTCAATGGCTCACGCTTTAGATAACGTACAACAGGCCTTTATTAAATTATTAAGTGAAGAGGAGATACGAAAATTTGCTCTTTAAAGACTAGGTGAATCGCCTAGTCTTTTTTTGCGCCTCGTTTTACAAATTAGTCTATTGAAGTAAAAAAAGTAAAAAAATAAAAAGAACATTACGCCTTATACTGAATATATCAAGAAAAACTCTTGATATAAATTTTTAATAGTCCAAATTGATGGCCATCAAAGGACAGATTGAAACAAATATGATGACATGACGATAAAGGTCATGTCTTGCATAGAATTGTTTCGCTGTTTCTTTGTTGTGCCTTTTGGTATACTCAGCGTTCAATATTTGCTCATTTTGTTTCCTTCTGTCCAAAGGACAGAAAGGAGCTCATCATTATGAGTAATAAAGTACAAGAACGTCGTGAGCGTAAAATCAAAAGAAGCTATTAAAGCTAAAAATTGGGATGAAGTAACTCGTTTGCTTCAACAAGAACAAAGTAACGCAGAACGTCGTGACCGATACCACAATAGACGAATCAAAGACGAAACAATAGCTAGCAAAAATGCCAAAAAGTCTGTACGTTATGATGTCATTGCAAGTTCTGATTTGAATCCCGAAGAAGCTTTAATCCTAGAGGAGTTAAGACAAGCTATTCGTGAAGCTAAAGCATCCCTATCAGAAATTGACAGTAAGATTGTTGAAATGATAGCGGAACAAGGTTCAAGCTATAAAAGAAACGGCTCGCTATATCACTGAACATTATAAGAAAAATGAGTGATGTAACTGTTAAATCCCATTATTGTAAAGCGCTAAAAAATTAGCTCCTTTATTAAAAAGCTTACCGCTAATCCCTCAAATCCAGTGTCTCTGTCACTGGATTTTTTTGTAAAAAAATTAAAAAATTCAACAAATAACTTTGCGTTTAGCTGTCTCATTCTCCTTAGTAATGAGGAGGTGGTCAGATAACCTAAAAAAACAAAGTCCAGCTCATGACCCAAAACCGAGCCTGTCGCATTCACACTATCTCTTATTCATAAGGAGGATTTGCCCTATGGCGTTTAAAATGAAAACCACAAAAGGTGGTTATACAACTACATTGGCTGATAAAATTATCAGTCAAAAACAACCGATTTACTCACTTAGTACCGAACTTGAACCACAACAACGGTTTGAAGAAGGAAAACCAACCGGAGAAATCGTAGCTTATAAAGCATGGTTTTGTACAGGAAGGGCAAGACCCTTTCCAAGTAAAATTTGAAGAAACGATTGAGCTTCCAGCTTTTTCAATCCATGATTCAATTTGACACACTACAAGCCTGCGAAGTAAAATATAACATCTACTTCAAAGCAAATGGTATCAAGGAGGTTCGGTAATGACTTCACAATCTCGTGATGTGCTGAACCAATCTTACCTGCAATCTTACCTGCTCCAGAGCCTAAACATGGCTCTGGGGGCTTTAATGCAGGAGAAACCAGCTACACCAATTCTTTTAATATTGTTATTCAAGCAGACGGCTTTATCTTTGTCCCTCGTCTACCATGTGCTTATATCCTTGATGATGACTTGTACAAGAAAAATCTTTCTGATTGCCAATGCTTCACTTTTATCCACAATATACGCTTCTAAAAACAAAAACGCTACCTATTTTGTCCCTCTAGAAACAGATGACTTACACACTCAGCGTGGATTATTTTTCCCTTGGAAAAAGGGGAATTTCAGAACGTTTAGTCATTCCAGATTTGGATAAGTTTTCAGCTAGCTTGCCACAGGGGAAAAATCCCTATCATGAAGTACTTTGAACTCAATTTAGATAAGGTTAATCACTGGGCTATTGCTGGAAATTCAGGTTCTGGGAAATCGTACGCTCTCACTTATTTCTTGAGTGTACTAAAGCATATGTCTGACTTGATTATCATTGACCCTAAATTTGATACCCCAAGTCGATGGGCAAGAGAAAATCACGTTGCTGTTATACACCCTGTTGAAAACCGTTCAAAATCAGATTTTGTCTCACAGGTCAATGAACAATTAAGTCAGTGTGCAACTCTCATTCAGAAACGACAAGCTATCTTGTATGATAATCCCAATCATCAATTTACCCATCTAACTATTGTTATTGATGAAGTCCTCGCTCTATCAGAGGGAGTCAATAAGAATATCAAAGAAGCCTTTTTCTCCCTACTCTCACAGATTTCCTTATTAGGACGTGCTACCAAAATCCATCTGTTTTTGGTAAGCCAGCGTTTTGACCACAATACTATTCCAATTTCAGTGAGGGAACAGCTAAACGTATTGTTGCAAATTGGAAATATCAATCAGAAAACTACTCAATTTTTATTTCCAGACCTAGACCCAGAGGGTATTGTTATTCCAATAGGACATGGGACAGGTATCATTCAAGTTATCGATAATGAACATCCCTACCAAGTTCTGCCCTTACTCTGTCCAACCTACTACACTAAACGAGGTATTCTATGACCAATAAAACCTACTTTATGAGAAGTTTTAATCTCATACTATATTTATTTCTATTTGCACCTATCTGTTCTGCATTTGGATGGTTATTCAATTATCTTTCCGTTCAATTAACAAATATCACGTTTGTCAATTTAGATACGGTCAAAAAGTATTACGGATATCATTAGTTCCGTTTGTCATGGATTTGCACTTATTTCTCTTCTACTTGCCTTATTTTTTTGGTTGGATTAGAAATAATACAACGGTTGAAAAACAGATAGTCTTTGGAACTATATCCAATCTGTCTATCACACTTTTCTGTTGCGACACTTCCTGTTTCAGCGTGAACGAGTACAGAAGATAAGCAATCTTGAACATCAGACGGTTACTACTATCAACCCAATCCATAACGGATTTAACCGAGCTGTTCGTAAGTGTATCGTAGATATACGAAAAGATACCATCACTATTTTTCTAAAAAGTCCCTAGAGACCAACAAGGGCAAAAAAATCCTAAAAGAGATGGAAGCACAATTAAAAAGAAGAAATCGTCAGCCAACACGCAGACTATTATTTCTCCTCTCCTATTCGAGTTCGTAACCAATTGTGGTTCACTGGACAAAAACGTTAATCCCTTGGGGCTGTGGCTTGCGTTAAGCAAAAGCCAGACAGCCCCTTTTTATATTCTTTTCTATCATGACCTATTGGGGTGACTACGACCCCCAATAGGGTCAATAATCAATAATCACAAAAAAATTCAATTTTTTTCAAAAAACTTTGCATACGACCTGTCATTTCTCCTTAGTAATAGAACCCAAAAGAAATGAGGTAACTGCCTATGGCAAAAGAACAGCGCTCAACCAAATGGACTTTTCTCTTCTACGAGGAAAGCGCCCCAGAGAACTACTTGAATATATTAGAGGAACTCCATATTCCGTTTATTCTTAGTCCTTGGCACGATAAGGACGTTAATAGACAGACAGGGAGAGTTCAAGAAATCGCACAAACACGGTGCTTTCTTCTTTGATTCACTGAAAAGCTATTCACAAGTATCAAATATCATCAGTGACAAACTAAACGGTCCAGCACATGTGGAGGTAGTTATGTCTCCCACTGGTTTATTTGACTACTTTACCCATGCGGAAAAATCCAGATAAGACCCCCTACAACATTGAGGATATTGAAGTCGGTTGCGGCTTTAATTTAGAAAAAAATTCTTGATGGAGATGAACTCCTCGGATTTTATACATGAAGTAGTTGATATTATCGAAGAGAACGACTTTACCGAATTTGAAGAATTGGTCTGGTATGCCCGAGCAAACAATACCAATTTATTAGGGCTTATCATTGAACGTACATATTTCTTCGCCAAATACCTAGATTCACGAAGATACAATCCTAATCGACTCCATAATTCAAACACAGAGGAGAAAGAGAATAATGAATAACGAAAAAAATTAGAACAAATTGAACAATTATTGCAAACACTTATCAAACTCATTCAAATCAAAAGAACAGAACATACCACTAAAGATAATACAACAGCGAGAATTGCTAAAAACAGCTAAATATCTCCCCAAACACACTAAAAACTTGGGAACAAAAAAAGGATTAAAAAGATTAGAACCTCCTATAGAGGGAACTCGAACCGTCTTCTATCTACTAGATGATATTATCAACTTTTTACAATCCTAATTCTGAAAAATTTGTGCTAAAAATAGTTTTTATCTAAAAAGAAAGAGTGGTAACTATTTTTAGCCTACTTCAATATCCATGAAGAAAGGCAAATATGGAAACTGAAACAATTATTCATAATGGCAAAAAAAGTCATTAAAAAAATCAAAAAGATAAGTCCATCTCATACACTTTGAAGGGGACATTTCTGGGAAAAAGATATCAAAACTGGTAAGCAAGTCACTACTACCATTACAGCCAAGACACTAAAAACAGTTAGATAGAGCAATCATTCAAGCACGACTAGAATTTGAAAAAAATGGCTCAACACGAGAAAAAGTTATCGTCATTGATACACTGGAAGATTTAGCTGAAGAATGGTTTAAATCATATAAAACCTGGGTTAACTCGCATAATACTCTGAACAGAGTAAGAGGTTATCTTGATAATTATATTATCCCTAAATTTGGAGATTACAAACCAGATAAAATTGAATCTGCGGATATCCAGCTTTGGTTAAACGATTTGGCAAAGAAATCAAAAAGAGTCCATTGAATCTGGTATAAAGCGTGCTGATAAAGGTAGTGCTAAAAGATTTTTGGTGCTGTTATCCATAAGTTGAAAGATATTTTTGACTATGGAATTACAAACTATGGACTAATCACTAATCCTGTTAGCACTGTTAAGATACCACCTAAGCCAAAATCAAATAAGCAACGCATCATGGTATTACATGATGATGGTCTTGTAATATGGCTTAATTATCTTGAAAGTTTAGATAACAATAGAGCCAATCGTAGATTTAAGTTAATTTGTAATACTCTATTAGCCTCCGCTTTGCGAATAAATGAATTACTTGCATTGACGATTGATGACCTAGATTTTTGAAAAATTCTTCTATTAACGTCAGTAAAACATTGATGTGGAAAACCGCAAATAAAAAGATGGGACAAAAGGGGAAGTTATCTGTAAAGCTACACCAAAAACTGATGCAGGAAATCGCTCTGTCCCTGTCCCTCCCCCCATAATAGAAAAACTCAGAGATTTCCACCACGAAATGAACAAGTATCTTGAATTGCACAACAGACATAGAACAAAACTGATTTTTCCCTACAATCTATGGGAACTATATGTGTGACAGAAACGAGAGAACAACTCTTAAGAAAAAGGTTAGTAGGTCTTGGATTACCAAACTATGGTTTCCATTTATTCCGACATACTCATGCTTCAATGCTACTTAATGCTGGAACAAATTGGAAAGAACTCCAAGTCAGAATGGGACATAAATCCATTTCAACTACAATGGATACTTACGCTGAATTAGCACCACAACGAAAGTTAGAAGCTGTGAGGGATTTATCTTGAAAAAGATTGCTGAGCTAACGCAATAACTACTCTACCATTCACTCTACCTTTTTATTATGTAGCATTCTAGAAACATTGATGTACCAACGTTTCTAACAGCTAAAATAGAAATTATTTAACTCTTACAGAAGTTAAATAAGAGTTAACTTATTATAAACATCTTAAAACCAATGGTTTCGACCGTTGGTTTTAATTTTTAGTAATATTATGATAAACAGGTAGCGAGTTTAACTCTCACTACCTTTTCTATCCTCTTCTTTTTTGAGAGCGCTTGAAATATGTTATAATAGTTCTAGATTATTTTTTTGGAGGCAAACCGTGGGAAATTTTATTGAGCTAGTCTTTCATCGTTTCTTTTTGGGGATGATTGCAACGGCTTATTTTTGGTTATTGACACTAGCAGGAGGTGTGGTTTTTGGTATAGCACCAGCTAGTGCGACTATCATGAGCTTATTTGCAGAACACGGCTATTCTTACCGTGCCTATGGTTTTAAAGAGGCTTGGACTCTTTATAAGAGCAATTTTGTAAAAAGCAATCTCAGTTTCTACACCTTTATGGGACTTGACTTGATCTTGATTTATGGTTTGTATCTCATGATACAATTGCCGCATCAGACCATTATCCATTTGGCAGCAACCTTTCTAAATATCTTTTTGGTAGCCTTGGTATTTTTGGCGTATACAGTTTCTCTAAAATTACAAGTTTATTTTGACTTATCCTATCAAAATACCTTAAAGCTTGCCTTTATCGGAATTTTTATGAGCTTGTCAGCAGTGGCTAAAGTTCTTCTTGGTAGCGTCTTGTTAGCCATTATTGGGTTTTATATGCCAGCCCTCATTATTTTTGTAGGGATTGGTATGTGGCATTTCTTTATTAGTGATTTATTGGAGCCTGTTTATGAAAGCATTCATGAAAAATTGGCGTCCAAATAGAATGAAACAATTTTGGCTTCATTCACTCCTTCGAACCTATACTTGGGTGATGATTGTCATCATTGCTAGTTTTGCCCTGTTGATTTCCTATGTGAACTGGGATAGTCGAGAAAAAGAAGCAAGACAGGTTTCCCAGCGGGTCTTGACTCGGACAGTGAGTGAGGTTGAGTATTATTATCGAGAATCAGCGCGTTCAGCCCAAAGTTTAGTAGATAATCAGGCGCGAATCGAGGGAATTTATAAGTATTTTTAACCTTAGTACACCAGATTATTTCTATTGGCAACTGGAGCGTAAAGCATCGCCCTATATATCTGTATCCATTTATGAAAATATCGATGACCTCTATGTGCGCAATGATTTTGTAACGGGTGTAGCCATTGTCTTGCAAGACTCGACAGAAGTTTATGTTTCGAAGAGGGACAATCGTAGTGGTTACAAGGTTTCTGCAGATGCCTTCAAGCCAGATGCTAATAGTTTCGCCATTCCTGTATCCGATCCAGTATCGGATCAAGCTCTTGGTGTTATTTATGTCTCTGTATCTTCCGATGTTTTTTATAAGGCTATTGATAATACCCGAGGAAATATCCCAATTGCAGTGAGTATCACCTCTCCTTTTGAAACGGATATGTTTCACCAAGGTGAAAAAAGTGATCGAGAGGAATGGTTGCAAGATGAGACAGCTCATGGTTATCAGGTTCAAGTTGTAGTTCCGAGGGATTATGTCCTTAGTGGTAGTATCTCTAGTTCGGTTTTTATTCTTGCTTTGAGTCTCCTCTTTATTGTTATTTTATATGTAACCTTGAAAAAAACATTTTCGAAGTATCAAGCCCAGGTTGTTGACCTAGTGGAAACTATCCATGATATTGCACAAGGGGAGCAAGGTAAAAGAATTGATCTCACGAAAAAAGACCAGGAATTACTTTTAATCGCTGAGACAACAAATGATATGTTGGATCGATTGGAGAGAAATATCCATGATATTTATCAACTTGAACTGAGTCAAAAAGATGCAAATATGCGCGCCCTACAAGCTCAGATAAATCCACATTTCATGTACAATACTCTGGAGTTTTTGCGGATGTATGCTGTGATGGAGAATCAAAATGAATTAGCAGATATCATCTATGAGTTCAGTAGTCTCCTGCGCAACAACATCTCTGATGAGCGAGAAACAACATTGAAGCAAGAAGTGGAATTTTGTCGGAAGTACAGTTATCTCTGTATGGTTCGCTATCCAAAATCCGTTGCTTATGGATTTAAGATTGACCCTGGATTGGAAGAAATGCGCATTCCAAAATTCACCCTCCAACCCTTGGTGGAAAATTATTTTGCCCACGGAGTTGATCATCGACGTACAGATAATGTGATCAGTATCAAGGCCTTGAAAAAGAAGGATATGTCGAAATCTTGGTAACCGATAATGGGCGTGGAATGCCTGCTGATAAGCTAGCAGAGATCCAGGATAAATTAGCTCAAAGAACTTTTGAACATACGGTGGATTATAGTGGGAAACGCCAGTCCATTGGGATTGTCAATGTGCATGAGCGCTTTGTACTCTACTTTGGCGACCGCTATGACATCAGTGTAGAATCAGTTAAACAAGAAGGTGTTCGCTATCGAATCACCATTCAAAATGAAGAGAAAGGATAAAGATGTATAAAGTACTTTTAGTTGACGATGAGTACATGATTACAGAAGGACTCAAACGTTTGATTCCTTTTGACAAATGGGATATGGAAGTTGTTGCAACAGCCAATCATGCTGACGACGCTCTGGACTACGTTCGAGAACATCCCGTAGATATTGTCATTTCTGATGTCAATATGCCTGACAAGACAGGGCTTGAGATGATTGGGGAGATGAAGGAGTTGTTGCCAAATACTTACTATATCCTCCTTTCAGGCTATCAAGAATTTGACTATGTCAAAAAAGCCATGAATCTCAATGTCGTTGATTATCTGGTCAAACCAGTCGATAAGCTTGAGCTTGAACGCTTGCTCGAAAAGATTGCCAGTCAGCTTGGTGAAAAATCTCATGAGCCAGAAATATTGAATCAGCAACTAGATGAAGAAGCATTCAAGGCTCATCTCAGCCAAAAAGAAAATTGGTGGATCGGACTTTCCAAGGAAAAACAAGGGAATTTTGTCATTCCTTACTACGTTCTGGGGCAAGATTGGCAAATTGTCCTTGCTGATCAGGAATTTGAGGGCTTGTTGATCATGCTTTTTGAGGCACCTTATCAAGTCAACTTTGAAAAATGGAAATTTAATGTAGAAAAGGCACTCTTCTATGGAACTGTTAATTTAGATCAGTCTGAAAGTCTCTTTTCTTACTACGAACCCATTTATCGAGTGATCATCCAGGGAAATCTTCAGCAGATTATTGATGAATTGACCTTGCTTGAGAAGATTGTCCTTGAAAATACACCAAGGGTATCCATTACCAAGCAGCTCTTTACTCAGTTTGTTATGGATGTTTTCCATCTTTTTGAGCATTTGAAGGCAGACGACATGACAGATATTGTCAAGAATATCCATGCCATTACAACTTTTGAGGACTTAGTCGCTTATACCAAGGAAACCTTGACATCTTTCTTTGGCCAATACCGCATGAATGAAAATGTAGTTAGTGTGCTTGAAGTCATTGGTAGAGACTACAAAAAAGAACTTTCCCTCAAGGATATCAGCAAGGATCTCTTTATCAATCCCGTTTATTTGGGACAGTTGATTAAGAAGGAAACCAATTCCACCTTTGCTGAGCTTCTCAATAAGCAACGCATTAAGGCTGCCCAGCAGCTCTTGCTATCTACAAATGATAGTATTGAGGATATCTGTTATACAGTTGGTTACAGTAATGTTGGTTATTTCTATAAGGTCTTTCGAAAACTATGTGGGAAGTCTCCCAAAGCCTACCGTAAACAGGTGGAAGCCAACTTATAGGATTTGTTTTGCTTGTTAAAAATATGCTATAATAAACTAAAAAAACATAAGGGGGTTGCTTTGATGAAAAAGAAACCAATCTATCTATGGGTATTACTGATTTTTTCAGCCTTACTCTCAGCAATGTCACTATTTGGAATCATATCTCCAGTACCTACTGCGGAGGGTATGAGCAATCTAGAAACATCAGCATCAGGTGTTAATGCTACTTATGCTAAGGAGCTCGTTGATTACACCATTAAGGTATCGGAACATGGCCATTCTGTCTTCAGCATTCTCTTGGTTGTCTTATCTGTTATTCTAGTTGTTGTGGCTTTGGTTTTCCTTATTCGTAAAAACCTTCAATTGGCTAACTACACTTATCTTGCTTATGTCTTCGTTGCTATCGTTGGTTCTATCTACAACTTTATCGGCGTTCAGGATGCGGTTTCACTTTTTACAGATCCTAACATCCGTATGGGAGCGGAGCTTGGTGCCAAAGGTTCAGCCATTTTTGGGATCGTACTCAATGTTATCTTCCTAGCAATCGTCTTCTATAAAATGTGGCGTCAGCAAAAAGAATTAACAGAAGCTCAAGAAGAGGAAGAACTGGCCTAAGAGTTGACAAAGGATAGCTATCAAGATACAATCTTGGTAGTTATTTTTTTGAATTCAAAAAAGAAGGAGGAGAGCATGAAAAAAGTTTCCTTAGTCTATATCAGTCTGAGTGGAAATACTGAGAGTTTTGTAACACGTCTGAAGGCATACCTTTTAGAACAGTATGGGAACATTGAAGTGGAAAAGATCCATATTAAAGATTTGGTCAAGGAGGGAGAGAATTTCTTTGATATGACCAATCCATATGTCGCTTTTCTACCGACTTATCTAGAAGGTGGCAATGGAGTTGACAATGGTGATGTGGAGATTTTGACCACTCCAGTAGGGGACTTTATCGCTTACGGTGACAATGCCAGCAAGTGTTTGGTGTCGTAGGATCAGGCAATCGTAACTTCAACAACCAATACTGTTTGACAGCCAAACAATACAGCCAACGCTTCGGTTTCCCCGTTCTAGCTGACTTTGAGATGCGTGGAATGCTGGGAGATATCAAGAAGGTCGCAGGGATTATTGCAGACTTTATATGAGTTGAAAGAGTTAAGAATTGTGGGGAGTCAATATGCAAAATCTGGGAGAAGTTTTTAAAGAATTGAGAAAGAGTCGGAATGTATCTCTACAGGAGGCGACGGGAGGAGAGTTTACTTATTCCATGCTGAGCAAATTTGAGCGTGGAGAAGCAGACTTATCATCTATGAAATTGATTACTGCCTTAGATAACATCCACTCTGATTTGAATGAATTTATGTACTTGGTACGTGGTTTTTCTCAGAAAAAGGTTTTGGCTTTTCAAGAAAATCTTTGGGATTTATATGACAGAGAAGGGATTGATTCTCTCCATTCCTTGTATGAAGAGACGACTCAAAAGTATAGATCAAGTGGTGAAACAAGCTATCTTTTACAAATGATTCGTATCAAAAGCCTTCTTGTGTTTTTTGATTCAGAAATAAGAGCAACGGATGAAGAACTGACTTTTCTCTATGACTATTTTTTTACTATTGACATCTGGGGAAATTATGAATTGGAACTATTTTCAACGATTTCTACTTTGTTTCCTCTGCCCCTCTATTTTAAATATTCTAGGGAGATGTTACAAAAGACAGATTTATTAGGCTCTTTACCTAGTAACAAAGTTGGTATTGACACCATTTTAATTAATGGACTCTTTAAAGCGATAGAGGAAAAGGATAAATTAAAAGCAGATTATTTTATCTTTCAGATTGAAAAACGAGATTTACCAGAATCTCAAGCTTATCTTAAAATCATTTATATGATTGCTAAAGGGTATTATGATACTAGTTTTAAAGTAGAAAATAAGGGGCTTGAAAAAATCCAGAGGGGCATTACAATCTTACAAGATTTAGAGTATGTAGGTGGTGCAAGATACTATGAAAACTATTTTGCAAATCAGCTCTCAAATGAAGATTTGTAATATATTCTCATTACATCGACTGATGAAAAATAAATGGATTTGTAGATGGAGTGATAAATAGCAGTATCTAGGAGCTAGAGTTCCTATTTTCAGAAAAAATATATTACAAAAAAGTGGGGAGTCCCGCTTTTTTTGTTATACTGGTTCCATAAAACAAAGGAGGTAACAGAAATGACAAAATTTGCAATGACTGCATCAAAACATGCAGAACCAGTCAAAGAATTTGTAGCTACTTACAAATGTTCAGTTCATAAAGGATAATGAACTCAGATTGGCAATATTTTATAAGGAGTATAGATTTGTATATCATACTCCTTTATCTATTTGTAAAAAGGTGAACTATGGATAGAATGGACTTCACATACTATAATGATAATTTATATAAATTGGAAGAATTTGGTTTTAAAATTCATATTTCTGCTACTATAAAGAATTATACACAAGTATTTGATATAGTTAGTAAGTTGCTAGAACGAGAAAGAACTATGTATAAATGCTTGTCTGACTTTGATAAAATTTATAAAAATTTTTCAGAAAATGAATCATCTGCAGAATCAGGGAAGTTTATAACTATTTATCCAAAGAATAGAGAGCACTGTATAGATTTACTTGAAAAGCTTTATCAAAAAATACCTTGTGATTTCCAAGGTATTTATATACTAAGTGATAGAAAATATAAAAATTCAAATAATATTTTCTACAGATTTGGATGTAATATTGTTAATGAAGCGCATTTAATTGACGGCTTACCTAGTATGTATGGACCAGATGGGGAAGTTTGGCAAGATTATCAAAAATCTTATTTTGACTTACCTAAATGGATTGAAGATATTCAAGAACCTCAAATATTTGAAGATACATACATGTCTAATAATTATGAAATAAATTCAATAATAAAATCTAGTAATGGCGGTAATATCTATTTAGCTAATTCAAAAAAATATAATAGGAAAGTTGTGATAAAGGAATGCCGTAATTTCGTTTTATCATATATAAATGTAGAAAAGAGGGAGTTTAGAGAAAGAGAGTGGGAGTTATCTAAGAAGCTAATCAAATATATTCCCAAATCGCTTGAAAATATTAATGAATGGACAAATGGATATTTTATTTATGAATTTATAGACGGCTACACATTAAAAGATTTTGTAGATGATTATAACTTATATTCTTATTCTAGTAGTGACATTATTAAAAATTACTCCAATTTTCTTACTTTATTAAGAATTTTTGAAAAAATAATTGAAGTGGTTGAATACTTTCATAAAGAAAATATTGTGTTGAATGATATTCATTCAGATAATATTCTGATTACAGAAATGTTAGATTTGTATTTTATTGACTTAGAAAACTCATATCAATCATCTGAATCTCCGACAGTAGGTATTTATAATGACATTTGTTTAAAAAAATGGAATTGTATAGAAGGTAAAAAAGCAGATTGTTATAAAGTTGCAAACTTGATGTTATTTTTACTGGGGAGATTACACTTGAGAGAAGAAGATGCTTTAAAAACTAATAAAGTAAAAGAATTACTTCTTCAAAAAGGAATAGTAACGAATATAGATATTCTAATAAATTATCTATTTAGTGATAATCCAGATATACATACTGCTAAAAAAATATTTTCAAATATATATGCAGAGAGACAGACAGAAACAAACATTACATCCTCAAGTACGGAATTTATACCACTAAGCGATGAAGAATTTCTGAATTTATTAGAGTCAAGCTTTGATTTTACAGAAAGTATAGATATAACCTCTGATGAATCGTTGGATATATTTGATAGTTTTAATACTTATGGTTTAAATGGTTTATCGGGATTTTTAATTTTTTTACATAAAATTTCTTTCAGCAGATATACTATAAGTAGAGGTATTGAGATTGTATTATCTAATCTGTTAGACATAGGTGGTAGAAAATTTTTGAAAAATTCTGCCACAACAGTTTCTCCTTATTTGTTAGATGGAACATCTGGGGTCATAAGAATGTTGTTATATATTGATCCATTTAAATACAAAGATATTATTTTGGATCTGAGTTCGAGTATATTGGTTGAGTATGCTCAGTTTTCTGGATATTGGATGGGAATGGATGGGTTAGCAGATACTCTGTTAGCAGTTAACAAATATTTTCCTAATAATGAATTTATTGTAGCAGCAAAAGAATTATTAATAACTAGTTCTATTCTAAAGGACGTGGAGTCAAATACAGAAAATCTTATTCCTAGAGTGAAGATGGATAGTTTACTGGATTGCAAAGGAGGTCTGCTATGAAATTATTTTTAAAACATCATTTATTTAGAATACTGACCTTATCAAGGTTTTTGAGCTCAAGTGGAGCTTATATTTATAATCTGGTATTTATCGTTTATGCTGCGAGTCTACCCTTTAAAAATATAGCTGTATTTATGGCGAATATGATTACGATTTTACCTTTCCTATTTACTTTTTATGTTGGGATTAAGGCTGATCATACTCGGAATAAAGCAGGGACAATTATCTGGGTTGGTTGTGTGCAAAGTTTGCTATTTCTTTTGATTGCTAGTGTGATTCATGATCAGAACTTCGTAACGTTTGCTTTTATCTGTATGGTTAATATCTGTTCAGATATTTTATCGGATTATACAGCAGGCCTTCGTATGCCGATTATCCAGCATAATATTTCGGAAGATAAGCTCTATGAAGCTTATTCCTTTACTCAGTTTGTTTCCTATTTATCAAATCTAGGAGGTCAAGCCTTAGGAGTGTGGTTACTCACAACAAGCCACCAAGATTTTTCTTTTGTTGCAATTGTGAATGCTGGCTTCTTTTTTTACTATCTTCTCTCATTTTGTTCAAAAAAATAGAAGAGAATTGACGCATTTGTCTGTAACAGTAGAGAATGAACCTATTAGTTTACTTCAACAAGTTAAGGCAATCTATGCGGACATGGATGATATCTTTAGAAAAAAAGGAAAAGTAAATCCTTATTCAAAAATTGTCCTTGTTATTCTAATTATGAACACTTTAGGTGGGGCTATTGGCGGTATTTATCATTTTTATTTATTAGACCATGCTATCTATCATCTCAGTTATGCCCAAGCTCTTTTTGATTGAAGGTGTCAGCTTAGGGGGAGCTATTATTGGCAGTTTAACTCCTAATGATTATTTTGGGAAATTATCTTTCTCCAATTTGTTATCATAATGCTCTCCTATTTGTATTGCTTGCTGTTGCAAAATATTTTAGGTTTTCCCCTCTGGTCGGCATTGTTTGCTTAGCCTTTGTTATGTATTTTTATGTCGAAATCAATGCCTAAATTAGATACTCTATTACTGTCTAATTTGAGTTCTGACGTATTAGCTAGAAGTAATAATTTTTTTGAGTATGATTTTTCCTTAACATTGCCTTTGGGAATGTCTCTATTTTCCTTTTTAGCTTTACAAGATATCAGAATTTGCTGGTGGGTATTTGTAGCTGGTGGTGTGATAGGTCTGATTTTGTCATTGGAGAACAGTCGAAATGAGTAAACTACAGAGATTTTTAAAGTATATAAAACGCAAACCAAGCTTCAAGGATATTATGCTTTGCAGTGCCTTGCTACTCTTAGCGATCGCTCTGTTGCAGTTCTCCGAGAAATTTCTTGATGAAAGTTTGTCAGCATACGGAACCATGGCATCACTAGGGATTGTTATACTGGTGGGAATTTTAGTTCTCAGGAAAAAATAGAAAAGGACTTGAGAAATACTATCTCGAATCCTTTTTTTATTTTCTGATGTCTTCAACAATTTCCTTTGAAATCATGATTCCCAAATGATATCCTTTATTGATGTAGTCAATGACATCGTTGATGTTTTCTGTTGTTTGAATCTTTTCCTTGATAGTAGCACGAAAAGTTTCATCCTTTAACAGCTGTTCTTGTAGAAGTCTTTGTAGTTTTTCCTTTTCGTATTTGTTGATGAGAAAAAGAGCGACAAGACTGATAACAACTAAAATATAAGCATATTGGCTCATAAAGTCTCTCCCTAAGTGATAAAGAAATTAATAGCAAGAGAAAAGCGAAAAAGATTTTTCGCTTTTCAAGTAATGACAATATAGAAATTAGGCAAGTAATCGCTAATCTAAAATAGTAGATGTAATGCCCTCCGCCCCTAGTACCAAATAAAAAGTCCGTGAGTTTAGGATCAGTTGCTTAGATCGCTCGTAATCCCGTAACTTTTAAGATTGCGACGTCTTTCGGTAGAAATCGATAATATTTCTATCGAAAGACTAGTGAAGCGCCCTAGCCAAAGTCCGAATAGGATTTAGCGTTAGTTACTTAGCTTACTTAGTAATAAATTAATTTAATAGATCACGACATGCATCCAAATAAGTCGATATTATTTATTTGGATGCATTAGTGAGGCGTTTAGGCAAATCGCCTCATTTACGACGTCGTGGCCCCTAAATCGATTATATTTAGGGGCCATGACTAGTGAAGCAGTTAGCTAGTCCGCATAAAAGCAGCTAGCGTCTAACAATTATGAATTTTAGTTACAGTAACTTGAAGATTACGATGTCTTTCGGTAGAAATCGATAATATTTCTATCGAAAGACTAGTGAGGCGCCTAGCCAAAGTCCGAATAGGATTTGGCGTTAGTTACTTAGATTGCTTTGCAATCAAGTAACTTTGGCGAGTTACATCTTCTCTGGTGCCTCTACACCCAGCAAACGAAGTGCTTCTTTGAGGACAACTGCTGTTGCATAGCTAAGAGCTA